>JAEEGL010900960.1_pt1 | contig 30186 bp, 17 predicted proteins | sample 9134231 | NCBI WGS metagenome assembly JAEEGL01 (sample SAMN16246548, study PRJNA631951) | gut metagenome | biome: gut microbiome; feature: rumen; material: fiber-attached | host: Bos | place: Iran: Karaj | collected 2018-10 | reverse complement strand
GTTAATAAATAAAGTTAATTAATAAGTTTTTATTGTTTTTTATGCGATTATCAAGGCAAATATATAGAATATATTTAATACAACCAAATGTTTGCCTCCTTTTTTGCTTTTAGTTCACCAAAGCCTGCGTGTCGAGTGCAATCATCAGTTCCTCGTCCGTTGGAATGACACAAACAGTGACCTTACTTCCGGGTTTGGAGATGATAGCTTCTGTGGCGCGGCATGCATGATTCTTCTCTGCGTCCACTTCTATACCCATAAATTCCAGTCCTTTAGTGGCTCCTTCGCGTACTTCCCATTGGTTTTCGCCAGCGCCGCCTGTGAACAAAATAACATCTACGCCCCCCATGGCGGCAGCATATTGTCCGATGTATTTCTTGATGCGGTAGGTGTACATCTCCTTTGCCAGTCGGGCACGGTCGTTGCCTTCGCTGATACCTTTTAGAATGTCACGGAAGTCACTGCTTCCTCCACTTACACCAGCCAGTCCACTCTGCTTGTTCAAGAGATTGGAGATGCCTTTCGTGTCGAGGTTGAGTTTGTCCATGAGGAAGGTGACGGCCCCGGCATCGATGTCGCCCGAGCGAGTGCCCATCATCAGGCCTTCCAGTGGGGTCAGTCCCATGGAAGTGTCTACACATTTCCCATCTTTGACAGCGGCAATGCTGGCACCGTTGCCAATGTGGCAAGTGATGATGCGGCTTCCCTCAGGCTTGATGCCGAGGAACTCGCAAACACGCTGACTTACATAGCGATGGCTGGTGCCGTGGAATCCGTAGCGGCGCACCCCGTGTTCTTTATAAAGTTCGTAGGGTAGGGCATACATATAAGCATAGTCGGGCATTGTCTGGTGGAAAGCGGTGTCAAACACACCCACCTGAGGAATGTTTGGCAACAGAGCCTTTACAGCATTTACGCCCTTGATGTTGGCTGGATTGTGAAGTGGAGCCAGGTCGTTACACTCAGCAAAGGCCTTCATAACCTCTGGGGTGAGCAACACGCTCTTGTTGAACTTCTCGCCGCCGTGCACCATGCGATGACCAACAGCATCCAGTTCGTTTAGACTCTTGAGCACTGCATATTCGCCTGTGGTGAGTACTTCGAAGATATATTGCACACCAGCGGTATGTTCTTCGATGGGGCGTTCCATGCGATGCTTCTCGCCATTCAATTTTACTGTGATGAACGAATCGGGCAGACCGATTTTCTCTATGCCTCCACTTGTAATGACGCTTTGGTCATCCATGTTGTACAGGGCATATTTAATACTACTGCTTCCGCAGTTAAGAACTAAGATTTTCATAATGCAGACCCCCTCCCTGGCCTCCCCCTGAATGGGGAGGAGTAGTTACTATGGGAGTTGTAGGGGTGTTTCTCTTAAAGTTTTATATTTATATTATAGGTGATTGTAACTATATACTCCCCTCCATACAGGGAGGGGCGGGGGTGGGTCTCCTTATTTTGCGTCCATCGCCTGGCAAGCGGTGATGGCAACCATCTTGTAGATATCATCGACGGAGCAGCCGCGACTGAGGTCGTTGACGGGACGGGCGATACCTTGCAAGATAGGACCAATGGCGTCGGCGTTGCCCAGTCGTTGAACGAGCTTGTAGCTGATATTACCCACCTCAAGGCAAGGATAAACAAGTACATTGGCGTGACCTGCGATGTCGCTTCCGGGAGCTTTTTTCTCACCCACAGAGGGGACAAGTGCAGCGTCTGCCTGCAATTCACCGTCAATCTTCAATTCGGGGTCAAGCTCGCGTGCCAGTCGAGTGGCCTCTACCACCTTGTCCACAACTTCATGCTTGGCGCTGCCCTTTGTGGAGAAACTGAGCATAGCCACACGAGGTTCTGCAAAACCAGCCACACTCTTTGCTGTCTGTGCTGTGCAAACGGCGATTTGTGCCAGTTGCTGAGCATCGGGCATCGGAGTTACTGCCACATCGCCGACTACGAGGACACCGTCCTCGCCGTATTGCGGAGTCTGGGTGATGAGCAACATGGCGCCACTCACGCAGTTGATGCCAGGCGCACACTTGATAATCTGCAACGCAGGACGCAGGGTGTCGCCAGTCGTGGAAAGTGCACCCGAGATTTGTCCGTCGGCATCACCGCTCTTGATGATGAGACAACCGAAATAGAGTGGGTCGAGAACTTTCTTCCAAGCTTCCTGCTGTGTCATACCTTTGGCCTTACGTAGTTCGTAAAGCAGCGCAGCATATTCTTGAGTCTTTGGACTGTTTTTGGGGTCGATAATGGTAGCCCCTTCGATGTGGGTGAGGTTAAGGCTTTTGGCTTTGTCTAGGATTTCCTGGCGGTCGCCGATGAGGATGATGTCGGCCAACTGGTCGGCCACGGCGCGGTCAGCAGCGGTCAGCGTGCGCTCTTCCAAAGATTCGGGGAGCACGATGCGCTGACGGTTGCTTTTAGCGCGTGCGATGATTTTTTCAATGAGTGTCATATTTATTAAGTTTAATGTTTATGGGATATTTCTAAAAGCGTCCTCTCATAAGTATGGTTTCCAGTTCTTCTGCTGTGATGTGACTACGGAATACATCATTGTGGGCCGCTGTGATGTTGCCCGTCTCTTCGCTGACGATGATGGCCAAAGCATCGGTGTCAGAGGTGATTCCCTTTCCTGCTCGGTGACGCAGTCCAAACTCTTTGGGAATGTCCAGGTCGTGACTGATGGGGAGAATGCAGGCTGCAGCTCTTACTTTTCCTTCCGATATAATCATGGCTCCATCGTGGAGGGGACTATTCTTGAAAAAGATGTTTTCGATGAGTCGCTGTGTAATACGAGCATCGATGGTTTCTCCCGTACGGATGGCATCGGTAAGTGGAATGTCGTTTTCCAACACAATCAGTGCACCCACTCGTTGCTTGCTCATGTTGATACAAGCCATAACGATGGGGAAGATGACTTCTCGGTCATAGCGATATTCGTCGCTGAGTTGTTTCTTCTTGTCGCTGCGGAAAAAACGTATTAGTCGGTTGGCTTTCTCGTGTGTACCCAGGTCGTAGAAAAAATGACGAATCTCCTCAGAGAAGAGTACGATAAGTGCGATGGCGCCCACATTGACCAACTGGTTGAGTATGCTTCCAAGCAGTTTCATCTCAAGAATCTTTGAAACGATAATCCAGAAGCTGACAAAGATGAGCACCCCATAGAAGATGTTGACGGAGCGCGAACGCTTCATCACCTTGTAGCAATAGTAGAGTAGGATTGCTACAAGCAGTATGTCGATGGCATCTTTTATGTTAAACGAGAAGTACATTATTTAATTTGACAATTTTACAATTTTACAATTGGGCAATTGGAGCGCTTGGACCGAGGGGGCTTGCTAGACAAAGCCGGCGAGAATTCTACAATTTGTTCATAATGGTGATAACTTCCTTTGCCGCCTTCACGTCATGTACCCGGAGAATGTTCGCTCCAGTACGAAGACTAAAGGCATGAAGTGCTGTGGTTCCGTTTAGGGCTTCCTCAGCCGTGCACCCCAGTAACTTGGTGATCATGCTTTTGCGGGAAATGCCTATAAGCAGTGGTCGGTGTAGATGATGGAAGAACGTAAGATTCCGCATGACGTCGTAATTGTCATCAAGCGTCTTGCCGAAGCCGAATCCAGGATCCGTAATGACGTCAGGCAGTGCTTCCAATCGTAGCCATTCTTCCGGCAATGTTTCCGGCAATGGCCCCACGAAGGTGTATACATAGGGCACCCTTGTGCGCTCGATGAGCGAAATCATGTCGGGGTCTTGTGCTGCAGTGACGTCGTTGACGATGAAGGGACCAAACTCGTCGAGCAATCTTTCAGCCACATTGGCGCGGAAGGTGTCAACAGAGAGGAAGGCCTCTTTGGTTACTTCGCGCACAGCTTTGAGCGCCATCCTCAGTCGCTTCATTTCTTCCTCCTCCGTCACCTCTGAGGCACCGGGCCTTGTGCTGTACCCTCCAATGTCGATGATAGTGCCGCCCTCTTCCAGTATCTGCTCGGCTCGCTTGCATATCTCTTCCTCGCTCTGTCGCCTGCTGGCGGCATAGAAGGAGTCTGGGGTGGCATTCAGTATTCCCATCACCACAGGGGAACTGAGGTCGATGAGCTTTCCGCCCAAGCGTATGGAGTAGGGTGCGTTTTCGTACATTTATATATAATTTTGTGCGCGCAGGCACGCACATAGGTTGCACAAAGTTACAAAATAAGTAAGAGAAATAAAAAGGAAATCGTTTTTTTCTTTCTGTTCCAATTATTTTTTGTAATTTTGAGGCGCTTATGGAGTTAGAGAAACTATATGAACTATACAGGAAACATCCTGAAGTGACTACCGACAGTCGTCGCACGCCAAAGGGTTCTATGTTCTTTGCCCTTCGAGGAGAGAGTTTTGATGGCAATCTTTTTGCCTCTAAAGCTTTGGAAGGCGGTTGCACAGTGGCGGTTGTTGATAATCCCAGTGTTGTCAGTGACGAACGCTATGTTTTGGTAGATGATGTGCTTGCTACCTTGCAGCAACTTGCCCATTATCATCGCGAACAGATGCCGGGCAAGATGATTATACAAATCACGGGTACCAATGGAAAAACCACGACAAAGGAATTGGTTTCCACGGTGCTGAGCCAAGTGGCTCCCGTTCAGTGGACACAAGGTAATCTCAATAACCACATTGGCGTGCCCCTAACCCTCCTCACTTTGGAGGACGACAATGGTTTCGGCGTCATCGAAACGGGTGCCAATCATCCCGGCGAGATTGCCCAGTTGAGTGAAATTGTTGACCCGGATATGGGACTCATCACCAATGTAGGGCGAGCCCACCTCGAAGGGTTTGGCTCATTTGAAGGTGTAAAGAGGACCAAAGGAGAACTCTATCGTTATATTCAGGAACATAATAAAATAGGTATATTCCTCAATGCTTCTGATGCTAACCTGTGTGAGATGGCAAAGGGGTTACCCGCTGTCTGCTATGGACTGACGGGTGCCGAGGGTGCTGAAGTTTGGGGCGAAGTAGTGGAATGCAATCCTTTTGTCAAGTTCCGCTATCGTCAGGCCCACACTCAGTGGCATGTGGTGCAAACCCATCTTATTGGCAGTTACAACATCCATAATCTGATGGCGGCCGTTGCCGTAGGAATGCAGTTCGGTGTACCTTTCAGTCTGATAAACGAAGCATTGGCAAATTATCAGCCGACAAACAATCGCTCGGAGTTTCGTGACACAGGCAAGAATCAGTTGGTCATTGATGCCTACAATGCCAATCCCACTTCGATGGCTGCGGCACTTGACAATTTCCAACAGATACGTGCCGAACGCAAGTTGATGATTTTGGGCGATATGCGCGAACTGGGTGCTGACTCGGCACAGGAACATCAGCGCATTGTGGATAAAGCCCAGGAGAGTGGGGCAGAGGTGTGGCTCGTGGGCGAGAATTTTGCCCACACTCAGAACTCGTTCCGCCAGTTCCATGATGTTGAAGAGGTAAAGGCAGAATTGCAAGTTCATCCCATTGCGGGATATACAATACTCATCAAGGGCAGTAATGGTACAAAGCTGTTCCAGTTGCCAGAACTACTTTGAATTTAAATTATAATAATAGGTAATACTAATTTAACGAATGGTAAAAATGAAACGTTTTACATTGATTGTCTTTTTGTTGCTGACATTTGTCCTGCATGGATTTTCACAACGCGTGACAGATAAATTAGATCGTGGTCTGATTGCTGTCCCCGCCTCATCAGGCAACTTGGTCAGTTGGCGAATCTTTGCTGAGGAGTACTATGGTGTAACGTACAACCTCTACGCTAATGGCTCTCTCTTGAAGTCTGGTCTCAAGACCTCCAACTTCCAACACACCTCTGGCAACTCTTCTACCAAATATCAGGTGGAAGCCGTCGTGAATGGTGAGGTTCAGGAAAAGTCAGCAGAGTCAATTTATTTCTCTGGCGGTTACAAACAGTTTGCTGTGGCAAAGGTTTTAGACCGCAAAGGCAACGACGTTACCTCGCAGTACATCATCAACGATATCTCCTTGGGTGATGTGGATGGTGACGGAGTGGTGGAGTTCCTTGTAAAACGCAACTATACGGGTGATATCCTTAATGCTTCGAATACGAACTGTTTCCATCACTACGAGTGTTATAACCTCAAAGGCGAACGTCTTTGGTGGATTGACCTTGGCCCGAATATGATGGCCGGTCCCGACGAACAGTGGGACATGGTGCTTTTCGACTGGGATCAGGATGGCAAGGCAGAAGCCCTAATGCGTGGTGCCGACAATATGATTATACACACCGCTGCAGGAGCAATTGTCAATGTGGGTTCGATGACCTACGTGGCGCCCCGTGCCCAGTATACCCATGAGGGGAATGAATATTTACTTTATATCAATGGCCAGACTGGTGAACCCTACAACATCGGCACTGATGCCTCTAAACCCTGGATTGCTTATCCCTTGCCTCGCTTTGAACAGAATGAGAGCGATTATGTGGCGGCCTGGGGGCCCATGACCAACAATAAGGACGATGGTGGACACCGCGGTACCAAGCACTACTTTGGAGCCCCCTTCCTCGATGGCCGACATCCCAGCATCTTCTTGGGACGTGGATGTTACACACGTCACAAGATGGTGGCCTTTGACGTGGATCCCGCTACGCACCAACTGACCGAACGCTGGCGTTGGGCAAACAATGGTGGTTGGGGTGACCCTTGGTATGGCAATGGCTACCATAACTTCGGCATAGCTGATGTGGATGAGGATGGGCGTGACGAGATCGTCTTCGGTTCGATGGTCATAGACGATAATGGTAAGGGTCTCTCTACCACAGGTCTTGGTCATGGCGATGCCCAGCACTGCGGTGATTTCGACCCCTATCGTAAGGGACTGGAATTCTTTGCCTGCAACGAGGACGAGCCTAACTGCAACTACCGCAATGCCACAACTTCGAAAATCTATTATCGCTCGAAGGGCACCAGTGATGACGGACGTGCGCTGATGGGCAATTTCTCCAACTCGTTCCCTGGTTGCATGGGACGTACTGTCAACACGGGACTCATCTCCTCTGTGGCCGACAAGGAAATCACTGGTGGTCCCAGTACAGGAGGGACAAACGATGGACTCTACTGGAGCCACCTGAGCTTCCGTATCTATTGGACGGGCGACCTCGTCGAGGGCATACTCGACAGCCCAGGCACGGAGCGCGAAGCCGTGGTGTGGACCACAACTGGCGGTCGTGTGTTCCAGTCCAATGGCTGCAAACTCAACAACGACTCGAAGAACAATCCCTGTGCCACGGGCGACATTTTTGGTGACTGGCGTGAGGAGATCGTCGTTCGCACGACTGACAATGCCTACGTTCGTATCTACTCGACCCCCATCTCTACCTCTTACCGCATCCCGACGCTGTGGCACGACCATCAGTATCGCAATGCCATGGTATGGCAACCAGTGGGCTACAACCAACCCCCTCACACCAGTTTCTTCCTCGGACAGATGGAGGGCATCACCGTGGCACCGCCCCCATATACCATGACAGGTCGTGTGGAAATTCCCAACAATGGAACCATTTCGGCAGCCAACAATAATCAGCATGTTCTTGTCTGCGAAACCAATGATACCCATATCACTATTGAGGATGGGGCAAGTCCCTTTGTGGCCACGTTCAATGTCCCCTCGTGGGTGCAAGGCACGAACAGCAGTAAGACAGATGGTACTGCAGTCATCAATAGCACTTACTACACTTGCACGGTTGAAGGTGGAGCCTTTACTGGTGGCATGACGCTGGCGAAGCAAGGTGATGGTATTCTTAATTTGCCCAGTGTGGACATGGATTACACTGGTCCCACTAATATTTGGGCAGGTACACTCAATTTTGATGGCACCCTACTCAAGAGCACCCTTTGGCTCAACCGCTTCGCCGAGCTTAATTCCAACGGTCAATTCCGTAGCATCAAGGCCGATTATGCTTCCGTGGTTCGTCCTGGTGGCAGTGATGCCCTGGGAACTATCACCACCGACTCCCTTGTTTTGGGCTTCGGCTCTCGTCTGATGCTTGATGCCTATAGCGAAGGGCTGCAGATAGACCATATAAACATAGGTGTGCTGCAAATCGAGTATAAGTCAGGAAATGCATGGGAGGTCTATGGCCCTGAATTCATCACTCCTGTTATTGAAGTTGTTACGCACACCAATGATGGCGAGAAACTAGCACCGGGAAAATATCTCATCGGCGATATTGGTAAGGTTGATGGCAACCTGGAAAAGATAAAAATAATAGGTTGCCCCACCCAAAGAGTTACCCTTAGCGTGGAGGACGGTAAACTCTACCTTTTTGTAGAGACTCTCCGCGATGCAGGTGTTGTCTATTGGACTGGTTCAGAAAGCACAACATGGGACTTTGCCAAGACCGAAAACTTCCAGAATATCGAAGGCGAAAAGGATATCTTCATGACTGGAGATAAGGTAATCTTTGACGATGCCGCTAAGAAATTCTCTGTTACTATATCTGATGACTTTGAGGCCGACACTGTGATTGTTGATGGTTCAAAGCCATACACCTTTAGCGGACTGGGTTCACTTGTCGGAGCAACCTCATTGGTAAAGCGCGGAACTGGAACTCTCACTATTTCCACCGAAAACACCTACAATGGTTCCACCATCATCAGTGGTGGCACTGTCAAGGTTGGTGTCCTTTCGAACAGTACTAAGCCTTATGGAAACTTGGGAACAGTGAACTCTTCCAACCAGAAGTTCATTATAGAAAATGGTGCCACGCTGCAAACTACTGCTGCCGTTCAGATGGGCACCCCCATCCGTCTAAGAAGCACAGAAGGTGGTGTGCTGAACAATTCAGCTAATTTTGATATGGATTCCCCCATCGTGGGTACCACACTTACGAAAAAAGGAACGGGTTCTCTCATATGTTTCCAACCAAACACTGCACTCAATCGTTTAATTATTGTAGGAGGTGCGGTGGCAGAGCGCAATGGAAACGCAGCCCAAACCGTAGAGTTCCAGGGTGGCACACTTTATGACGATTCGCAGTCCACCACCCATGCTATCTATGTGCCGGCAGGCAAGACGGGCACATGGCAACTCACGGGTACTTACTACACTGCTTATGCCAATAAGATAACGGGTGAGGGTACACTCACCATCGTTCCTCGTAACACGGTGAGTCGCGTACGCATCACGGGAGACTGGTCTCAGTTCGAGGGAACCATCAAGCACACTACTACGGACATTTGGCTACCACTCGACGGTGATAAGGGTATTCCCAAGGGTACATTGAATATCGCCTCGGGATGCACTGTCACCAATGTTGCAAAAGCGTTCACCATTGGATGCCTCACTGGGGCGGGTACATTGGCTCAGCCGGTTGCAAACTTCCAAAACAGTAGTGCGGTCAGTGGTAATAATACATGGAATGTTGGTAACTCCAACGGCAAAGACTTTACATTCTCTGGAACCATCACCGATAATAATTCGTCCAACCATGTGTTCTTCAACAAGGTTGGTACTTGCAAGATGACTTTCACTGGTAAAGGTACATTTGCTGGCTCATGTCGAGTGAATGCGGGTGAACTTTGTCTGAATAGTAGCAAGACGGATATCATGCTTGGCTCCAGTTCGCTTACCGTTGCCAAGGGTGCCACCCTTAGCGGTACGGGTACTTTGGGCAACCCAACTGTCTCTGTTGTTGCCGGAGCCATCATCCGTAGTGGCATAACTGAGGATAATCCAGCAGGAAACCTTAAATTCTCTGGTAAGACTCTCACGGTAAGCGGCACTGCACAGACCTATATTGCCAGCAATACCAGCTATAGCAAATTCACCAACATCGGCACTCTCAAGCTCAATGGCACACTTGTGGTTCGTGGAGCCGAAGATCTTGCCCTCTCTGTTGGCGATGAAATACAGATTTTTGATGCCTCTACCATTACGTTGGGCACTAGCCTTGTACTTGACCTTTGCGAACCCAACCGTGCACTTGGTCTTACTTGGGATACTTCGCGTCTTTCCGAAGGCATCCTCGTGGTTGCACCTGCCCCCGACGCTATTATGAGCCTGCAAGCCGATGGGTTGCGCAATGCCAAGATATACACTCTTGCTGGTCAGCGCCTGAGTGGCAAACCAACGCAGCCTGGTATCTATGTTGTTGATGGCAAAAAGACTTTGCTTAGAAAATAAGATGACGGATATCCCAGATTAATCCGGATATCCGGAGGTTCCAGAGATTCCGGAACGAACCTGATAACAATAATGGGAGCCACACGAACATGTGGCTCCCATTATTGTTATATTCAGAGTTAATTGCTGATTTATTGAATAAGATGTATGTCGCGTTGCGGGAACGGAATGGAAATGTGGTTCTCGTTAAGGGTGTTGTAAATGATTTCCTTGATGCGAGCCATGAGGGCGTAGCGCTCCTCTACAAGCATCCAAACATTGACCTTTAGATCGACACTGCTGGCCCCAAAATCGGAGAAGCGAACTGTGATGGGCCGGTTGGGGTCGGTAAGTGGCAGTCCGTTTTCACTGCGCTCCTCACGAATGGGGTCGATGGCCTGGGTAAGCAATTGGCGAACCTGCTCAACATCGGTGCCGTATGCCACACCCACGGGAATGCTGATGAGCTCGTAGCTGTGGTTGTGTGTCATGTTCTTGAAGTTCTTGCCCAAGAGGTCCTTGTTGAGGAAAGATATGACACAACCATCGGCCGTGATGATTTGGGTGCTTTGGTAGGTGATGCTCTCTACGCGACCTATAAGGGAGTCGCATTCGATGTAGTCGCCCACACGCAGTCGGCCTGCCATAAGAGAGATTCCATAGAAGAAGTTCTCGATGAGTTCTTGCATGGCAAAACCAAGACCCGTAGCCAAACCTGCGGTGACGATGCTGATGCCGGACTTTGGCACGTTGAGAATGACGAGCACAATGATGAAATATATGCCCCAGCAGATAATGGCAATGATGTTGCGGGCTAGGGTCATGTTGGGGTTGGCATTGCTATCATCAGCATTGGTGGCCAATTTCCTGAAATGAAGGTAGAACGAGCGCACGGCATAGTTGATGTAGCGGAACACAAACCACAAAGCTACTACGAGGCACAATTTGAAGAGCGAGATTTGAATGAGGTCTTTCTGGTCGACAAAGTTTGTGAAGAAGGCCTTGTGGCAGAAACTGGTCATCTCGAACACCTCGGCAGCCCAGTATATGCTACCCAGCACGGAAATGACAGCCAGTATGGGGACCACGGTCCGATGCAACAGGTCGTAGAACCATGTTTGGGTGATATATTCGCCTCGCTTAATATCCTTGAGGACTTGGCTGTTTCCTCCTCCCATGGGGGCGATGCGTCGCACGAGATGCTTTATTTCATACTTCTCCATGAGGTGGTAGATGCAGGTGATGGTGGTGATGGCGGCTAGTTGCAGGGTCCACCAAACCATTATCTGCACGGCCAGCAGTGTGTAGCCCACCCAAGCCACGATGCAGCTGACAACCATTGCCAAGGAGGTGATGTGGGTGTATGCTATGTCAAGCAGGGGAAGTTCGCTGCGATGGCGTTTGGACATCCACAGTTGCCACAGTGTGAACAAGAGCAGGATGGGGGGGAATATGAGGTTGAGCAGGCCGTTGGGGATGAGTACGATGCGGAACATGATGACGATGAACGAAAGCACGAGCAGTGGCAGATAGATGTAGGCTGCTTGGAGCATGTTTCGTTTTTTGAGTCGAATGTATAGCGACAAGAAGATGACCTCCATAAGCCATGCCATATTGATGATGAGGCCCGTTCCCATACGGAATGACGGACGGTCGATGAAGTGACGCAGCATCATGACAATGATGGCAAAGAGGGCAGTGCCCACAACCAAGACGAGCATGTGGCGCCGCGTCTTATAGTCTTCCTTGCCCAACCAACGTTGTGGTATAATAAAGCGCAGAACGAACCATGATAGTATCATGGCAATGCTCAAGTAGAGGATTACGAAAATGCTGATGAACATGATGGGCATGCCGCGCCAGTCTGAGTATGCTTTGTCGTGGTGGGCAAATGGCTTGTATTTGGACGTGGCGGCGCGTTTGGCCATCATGATGAAACGTGGGAGATTGGCCAAAATGGTGAAGTAGTTGGTACCTCCCTCCTTGAAGATGTTGTCTTGGAGTATTTTGTAGCGCATTTGGGCAAATCGATTCAGGCTGTTCACCTTTTTCTGCACACTCTTGTAGTATGAACTTTCTGCCTCCAATGCTTCGAGGAAGTTTTCCAGATTCTCCTTCAGTTGTTGGGCATAGGCTAGGCAAAATGCCCTGTCCTCTAGTTGCTGTCCGGTCAGGAAGAGAGGCTCGTGGTTCATTTCGGCCTCTGCTTCGGCAGTTGGCATCATGGGAACTTTCTGCTTTTCGCCCAACTCCTCCAGTGAGTCGCGCTTGGCTTCCAAAGAATCGATGGCGGAAAGCAGAATACTGTCGCTCTCCGACAACAGTTCTTCATCAGCCACGGGGGGGATGCTCTTGAGTGAAGTTATGAGCGCGTTGTATCGTTCTATCTCACTCTTAATGCGGGCTATGGCTCTGTCGTAGGCGTGGAATTTGTTGCCATACTGCTTGGGGTTGTGCAGCTCGCGAAAGAGGTCTACGGCCTGCTGACAAGCGTATGCCAGGTCGAATGTGTTCTCCGTTGACTGCGAGTAGAGCATTAGTCCAATCTGTTCGCAGCGGTTCATGTACGACACCAGTTCTTCGTGCTGTCGGGCACCTTGCTGTTCGTACATCTGCATGAACATTTGTTGACGGTTGTAATCGGAAGTTAGTTCGGCACGCAACACGCCCAGTGTGCGAGCAAGGTCCTTTTCCTTTAGCACAGCCTGAGCGGCACTAAAAAACAATGTGAAAACGAATAGTGTGGTAAGAAAACGCTTCATAAATAATGATTTTTATACATTTGTTTGCAAAGATAAGTAATAATTGTGAATTGTGCATTGCGAATTGTGATTTATTTCGTACCTTTGCGCCGCGTTATATAATATATTATAAGGTAAAAAGGATTATGAGCGACAGATTGTTTATTTTTGATACGACCCTGCGCGACGGAGAACAGGTGCCAGGGTGTCAGTTGAACACCGTAGAGAAAATTCAGGTAGCCCGTCAGTTGGAATTGCTGGGTGTGGATGTCATTGAAGCGGGTTTCCCTATCAGTAGCCCAGGTGACTTCAACAGCGTTGTGGAGATTTCCAAGGCTGTAACCTGGCCCACTATCTGTGCTCTGACACGTGCTGTGGAGAAGGATATCGATGTTGCGAACGAATCCTTGCAATATGCTAAGCGTAAGCGTATCCACACGGGTATTGGTACCAGTGAGAGCCATATTAGATATAAGTTCAACTCCACTCCGGAAGAAATCATCGAACGTGCAGCAGCAGCTGTGAAGTACGCTAAAAAGTATGTCGAGGATGTGGAATTCTATGCTGAGGATGCAGGTCGTACGGACAACGAATATTTGGCGCGCGTTGTTGAAGCCGTTGTGAAGGCTGGCGCCACTGTGGTGAACATTCCTGATACGACAGGTTTCCGTCTGCCCAATGAGTATGGAGAGAAAATCAAGTATCTGATGGAGCACGTAGATGGACTTACTTCGGGAAAGGCCATTCTCTCCACCCATTGCCATAATGACCTTGGAATGGCCACAGCCAACACAATGGCTGGTGTGCTGAATGGTGCACGACAAGTAGAGGTGACCATCAACGGCATTGGGGAACGTGCAGGTAATACCAGCCTTGAAGAGGTGGTGATGGCTTTGAAGACTCATCCCTATCTTAATATCGATACAAACATCAATACGACTAAGATATTCCCCATTAGTCGCATGGTCAGCAGTCTCATGAACATGCCTGTCCAACCTAATAAGGCGATTGTTGGTCGCAATGCATTTGCTCATTCGAGCGGCATCCATCAAGACGGCGTGTTGAAGGAGGCTTCAACCTACGAAATCATGAACCCCAAGGATGTGGGAATTGATGATAATGCAATTGTGCTGACCGCTCGTAGTGGTCGTGCTGCCCTGAAGCATCGCTTGCACGTCAATGGGGTGGAAGTCGAAGGTGAGAAACTTGACAATATCTATGAAGCTTTCCTGAAACTTGCCGACCGCAAGAAAGAAGTCACCGACGATGACATTCTCGTCTTGGCTGGTGCCGACCGTACTGCTTCGCACGCCATCAAACTCGAATACTTGCAGGTAACAACGGGAATGGGCGTGAAGAGTGTGGCCGCCATAGGTTTGAATATCTCTGGCGAACGCTTCGAGGCTTCGGCCAGCGGTAATGGTCCTGTTGATGCTGCCATCAAAGCCTTGAAAGTAATCATTCGTCGCCAGATGACACTTAAAGAGTTCACCATTCAGGCTATCTCCAAGGGCTCGGATGATGTGGGAAAAGTACACATGCAGGTGGAATACGATGGTCATGTCTACTATGGTTTCGGAGCCAACACCGATATCGTCACCGCTTCTGTCGAGGCCTATATCGATTGTATAAATAAGTTCAAATCTTAAGGACCCTCTCCTCAGCCCTCCCCCGTAATGGGGAGGGAGAAGCAATGTGAATGAGTGACGAACAATATACCTTCTTTCGAACGGCCAGTCCTGATAGATATTTACTTTTAAAGGGTTTTGCCAGGCAGAATAGAACTTACCCGACTGAAGCGGAGACATGCTTGTGGAATGTTTTGAAGGGAATGAATTTAGGTGTTAGGTTTCGTCGCCAATATATAATAGGAGATTATATCGTCGATTTTGTTTGCTTGGAGCATCGAATCGTTTTGGAAGTAGATGGTGCGTATCATGCAGAACGAAAGCAGATAGAGGACGATGGCATCAGAACAGAAGCCTTGGGAAGAATGGGATTTAGAGTCATACGCTTCACAAACGAAGAAGTGATGTTTGATACAGTTTCAGTGTTTACCAAGATAAAGAACGCATTAAAATACTAATTCTATAGAAATGCCAAAAGATACTATTCAAAGCGCTAGCCCTCTCCCCATTAAGGGGGAGATGCCCAATGGGCAGAGAGGGTCTTTGTTTGATAAAATATGGGACGCGCATGTCATACAGAATGTGCCTGACGGCCCTACGCAATTGTATATCGACAGATTATATGCTCATGAAGTGACTTCGCCGCAGGCTTTTGACACACTGCGTGACAAAGGACTGAAAGTGTTCCGTCCCCAGCAGGTAATTGCAATGCCAGACCACAATACTCCCAGTGACCAACAAGAGTGTATCAGTGATCCTGTTGGCCGCAAACAAGTGGAAACCCTGCAACGCAATTGTGAGGCATTCGGCATTCGCCACTTTGCGATGGGCACAAAAGACAATGGAATCATTCACGTTGTTGGTCCGGAAAAAGGACTTTCGTTGCCGGGAATGACGATTGTTTGTGGTGATTCTCACACCTCCACTCATGGAGCCGTTGGTGCCATTGCCATGGGCATTGGTACGAGTGAAGTGGCACAAGTGTTGGCTTCGCAGTGCATTCTTCAGCAGAAACCTAAGACAATGCGCATTAATATCGAAGGCAAACTGCCCCAAGGCACTACCGCAAAAGATGTGGCTCTATATATTATGGCACAGATGACCACTAGCGGTGCTACGGGATATGCAGTGGAATATGCAGGAAGCACCATTCGTTCGATGAGTATGGAAGGCCGTCTGACGCTCTCTAATCTGTCAATCGAGATGGGTTCCCGTGCAGGTATCATTGCCCCCGACGACATTACTTTCGAATATCTCAAAGGTCGTGAATATGCACCAAAGGGAGCCGAGTGGGACAAAGCCGTAGAGGAATGGCGCAAGTTGCGCTCTGACGACGATGCGGTCTTTGACAAGGAAGTGACCTATCGTGCGGAGGACATCACTCCACGTATTACTTATGGAACCAATCCCGGTGCCGGCATTGCTGTAGATGGTTCTATTCCTGCACTTGAAGATATTCCAGAGAATGAGCGCGAAGGTTTCCTCGGCCAACTCCAATACATGCAGTTCCAACCTGGACAGCAACTGGAGGGGATGCCTATCGATTATGTGTTCCTTGGAGCATGCACGAATGGCAGAATTGAGGACTTCCGTGCCTTTGCCTCCGTGGTAAAGGGTAAGAAGAAAGCTGCAAATGTGGTGGCTTGGTTGGTTCCAGGCTCGTGGGCTGTTCGTCAGCAGGTTATCGATGAGGGCTTAGACAAGATTCTTGCTGAGGCCGGTTTCGAACTCCGTTTGCCCTCTTGCTCAGCTTGTTTGGCAATGAACCCTGACAAAGTGCCTGCAGGCAAATTGGCCATCTCAACTTCCAATCGTAATTTTGTCGGACGCCAAGGCCCTGGTGCGCGCACCATACTTGCTAGTCCTCTCACCGTAGCAGCGGCAGCTATCACTGGAAAAATAACTGATCCAAGGACAATGTTATGAAACAGAAATTCGACATCATCCAGTCTACTTGCATTCCTATTGCAATAGACAATTGTAATACCGACCTGATTATCCCTGCCCGTTATTTGGCATCAACCACACGTGACCCCAAATTCTTTGGTGATGCTTTTATGCACGACCTCCGCTACGATAGCGAGGGAAAGCCTGTCGGAGATTTCGTGATGAACCAACCTGCGTTCAATGAAGCTCCGCATAAGGGGGTACATGAAATCATTGTTGCTGGCCAGAACTGGGGCAGCGGAAGCAGCCGCGAACATGCCGCTTGGGCAATCGCTGGATATGGTGTGCGTGTGGTCATCAGCAGTAGCTTTGCAGATATTCATCGTAACAACCTCTTGAACAACTTTGTTCTCCCTGTGATTGTCAGTGCTGATTTCCAACATGAACTCTTCGAAACCATAGCCAAGGATTCGCAGGCTAAAGTTGAGGTGGATGTACCCAATCAGACGGTGACTAATCTTGCCACAGGTCATAGTGAGCATTTCCAACTGAATGGCTACAAAAAGTATTGCCTTATGAATGCTCTTGACGACATTGATTTCCTGTTGGAAAACAAAGACAAGATAGAAACATGGGAAGCAAGAAAGTGAGAACCATAGAAATCATGGACACGACGCTGCGCGATGGTGAACAAACCAGCGGCGTCAGTTTCATGCCTCACGAAAAACTTGTGATTGCCCGTGCTTTGTTGCAAAACCTCAATGTTGACCGCATCGAAGTAGCCTCGGCTCGTGTTTCCGAAGGCGAGAAAGAAGCAGTGAAGGGCATCTGCCGTTGGGCTCGACGGGCAGGACTGCTTGACCGTGTGGAGGTTCTGGGCTTTGTCGACGGCCATCTTTCAGTCGATTGGCTGGTGGAAACCGGATGTCGCCGTCTAAACCTTTTGTGCAAGGGCTCGCGTCGCCATTGTGAAGAACAACTAGGCAAGTCCCTCGAAGAACATCTTCGCGATATTCGCGAGGTTGTCGCATATGCCCACGAAAACGAGGTGGAGGTAAATGTCTACCTCGAAGATTGGTCGGGTGGCATGAAGTCTACGCCGGATTACGTCTATGATTTGGTTGCAGGTTTGCAGAACGTGGGCATTCAGCGTTTCATGCTTTCCGATACGCTTGGTATCCTGAATCCGCTCGAGCTCATTTCCTTTGTGCGTCGCATGAGGACGCGTTTCCCAGAACTTCATTTCGATTTCCATGCCCACAACGACTATGATCTTGCCATTTCCAATGTGCTTGCAGCCGTTTTGGCTGGTTGTCGAGGCATACATACTTGTGTCAATGGCCTTGGTGAGCGTGCAGGTAATGCTCCTTTGGCAAGTGTGCAAGCCATACTGAAAGACCAATTCCAGGCAGAAACCAGAATCAACGAGAATCGCCTGAATGAGGTGAGTCGTCTCGTGGAAAGCTATTCTGGCATTGCCATTCCCCCCAACCAACCCATTACAGGAAACCACGTGTTTACGCAAGTGGCGGGTGTGCATGCCGATGGTGACAGCAAGGCTGGATTATACCAAAACGACCTTGTTCCGGAACGCTTTGGCCGTCGACGTGAATATGCAATGGGTAAGAATTCTGGCAAGGCCAACATCCTGCAAAACTTGAAGGAGCTTGGTCTCGAACTCACTCCGGAACAGACGCGTCGTGTGACGGAACGAATCATTGAATTAGGTGACAAGAAGGAATTGGTTACACAGGAAGACCTTCCTTACATTGTCAATGACGTCTTGAAACACACGACCCTGGATGATCGTGTGCGCCTTGAAAGTTATATGGTGAACACGTCTTACGGACTTCGTCCTGTCGCCAGCCTGAGATTGAATGTTAATGGTACCGTCTATGAAGAAACCGCAACGGGCGATGGTCAGTATGATGCTTTCGTACGTTGCATTCGCCATATATACAAAGAAAAGTTAGGACGCCAGTTCCCTTGGTTGTCAAATTATAATGTATCCATTCCTCCTGGCGGTCGCACCGACGCCTTGGTGCAGACCATCATTGAATGGCAATTCGAAGGTAAAACCTATCGCACTCATGCCCTTGATGCCGACCAGACAGAGGCTGCCATCAAGGCTACTATAAAGTTGTTGAATATTATAGAAGATAATTACAGGAATGAAACTTAAAATTGCAGTATTGGCTGGTGATGGCATCGGCCCCGAGATTATGGAACAAGGCGTGGCTGTGATGTCGGCAGTCGCTGAGAAGTTTGGACACGAAGTTTCTTACAAAGAAGCTCTTTGTGGTGCACATGCCATCGATGAGGTTGGAGATCCCTTCCCCGAAGATACATATCAGACATGTATGGACGCAGATGCTGTGCTCTTTGCAAGCGTAGGTGATCCCAAGTTCGATAATAATCCAACAGCAAAGGTTCGTCCCGAGCAGGGCCTTCTGGCTATGCGCAAGCGCTTGGGGCTTTTTGCCAACATCCGTCCCGTCACTACTTTCGATTGCTTGGTGCACAAATCGCCCTTGAAGGACGAACTTGTACGTGGTGCTGATTTTATCTGCATTCGCGAGCTCACTGGGGGCATGTATTTCGGTGAAAAGAAAGAAGGAACGGATGAGGCTTATGATACGAACTTTTATTCTCGTCCCGAAGTGGAGCGCATTTTGCGTGTAGCTTATCAGTATGCACGTCAGCGTCGCCATCATTTGACCGTGGTGGACAAGGCCAATGTCTTGGCAAGCAGTCGCTTGTGGCGCAAAGTGGCCCAGGAGATGATGGGTGAATATCCTGACGTGGAGACTGACTTCATGTATGTAGATAATGCAGCCATGCGCATGATTCAGGAACCTCGTTTCTTTGATGTGATGGTTACAGAGAATACTTTTGGCGACATCCTCACCGACGAAGGTTCTTGCATTACAGGTTCAATGGGACTTCTTCCCAGTGCCTCTACTGGTGAACATACTCCCGTATTCGAACCTATTCACGGTTCTTGGCCTCAGGGTAAAGGATTGAATATTGCCAATCCTCTGGCGCAGATTCTGTCTGTGGCAATGCTTTACGAGTACTTTGGCCTGAAGCAAGAGGGTGCTCTCATTCGCGAAGCCGTCAATGCTTCCCTCGACCAAAATATCCGTACCCCAGAGATTCAAGTCGAAGGTGGCGCTCACTATGGTACCCGTGAGGTCGGCCAGTGGATAGTGGAGTATATAAAGGGTTAAAAGTTTAAGCGTTTAAAAGTTTAACGAAAAACCTAGGACCTATAAGCGAAACGAGCCCATGACCCTTTTCTAGAGAGGGGAGAGGATAAGGAGAGGACTTTTGTCTATGAAAATAGCACGTTTATTTCTTATAATAGCGTATATTATTTTCTCCCTCCCCATTATGGGGGAGGGTCGGGGAGAGGGTCTTGAGAGCCTTTACGATGACCTTGTAAGGCAAGGCATGGAGTCCCTTGCTGTTGATAGTCTTCAGCAGGCTGAAGACTGCTTCCGCCAAGCCCTGAAGCAGTTTCCCCATCATCAATCGAATTTCCTTCTCTATCGCTATCTTGGACAAATTCGCGAACATCAAAATCGTGGACAGGAAGCACTTGAATTCTATACAGCTGGGTTAGACTTAAATCCCACACATTTGGAACTCCGTCTCGATCGAGCGGCCTTGCTTTATCGTTTGGGCAATGATGGACGTGCCATTTCTGATTATTCTGATGTTCTTGACCAGGAACCCGACAACATCGAAGCACTGGGCATGCGAGCACATCTCTATAGTCGTATTCGTGACTACAAACAGGCTCGTGCCGACTATGAACATATCATTCGTCTCGAGCCGCTCAACGAAAAGGCATATGTAGGACTTATTTTGGTCAATGACCGATCGGGGCGTCCGCGCGAGGCTATGGAACAGATAAATGCACTCATCAGTGTCTATCCCAAACATGCCATGCTCTATGCAATTCGCGGGGGAATGGAACATCGCCGCATGGAGTATGAGCAAGCACTTGCAGACCTTTCCCGTGCAGTGGAGATGGAACCCACGAATGTGGATTTTCTTGTCAGTCGTGCAACCCTATACCTCGATATGCGCAAGCGCAAACTTGCTCGTGCAGATGTGCAGGCAGCCCTCCGCCTTGGTGCCGACCCTCTTGAAATGGCTTCGCTTTTAAAACGTTAAACTACGTACAAAACGCTAACGCTACGAAACGCGACAAGGTCGCTACGAAATACTTCGTTACGAAACGTGACTTTGTCACTACGAAACGCCGCTTTGCGGCTACGAAAACCTTTCACCTTTGATGCTTCGCATCGAGCATGCTCCCGCTCGGCAAAACACAAACAAGTTTGAGCTTTGCTCTCGTTCAATCGCAGCCTTCACCTTTCATCCTCGCTAATAGGTTTTGTGCGGCTTTTCTAACATGCAAGTCTGTGCTTCCCAACAGAGAGTGAGCCTGATCAATGAGTTCTGCTTTAGCATCCTCGTTGAATTCTTTTCCTTGTATCATCATCTTTGTCGCCAATAGCAACCCGCAGAGTTGCAGCAGTTCGCGTTCACTTGCAAGCCAAGGAAAAATCAGTACGGAGGCGTAGGGCAATCGTGAAAATAAATAGAATGTTGTCGTTTGGGCAATCTCTGCATTTGGAATTTGTTCAGCCCATAAGTCAGCCAGCTCGGGTGTAAAATGCTCTATTGGCATCAGCATTGCTGCCGCTATTTTACTTTCTCGCACGTTTTCCATCCATAGTTGTTGTGCCAACTCATGGCTGGGCTGGTATTCCTTCATTATTTCTTGTAGACGAGGCAGTTCAATACCAAAATTGACGTGGTATTTCAGACCACTCTCGCGCATGTGTGCTGAAGCCACCCCATTCATATTTGCGCGGAAGTCTGCCTTTATCTGTTTCAATGTTTCAGTCATATCGTGCCCTTAAACCTTTAAACCATTAAACTATTAAACTTTTAACCTCGTTTTCGTAGTCCCGAAGGGACATCTCTTAGCAAGCTACGCTTGCGTTTCTTCTTTATACCGCATCATCTGTTCATCGTATGATTCCGTGTAGTCGATGGTGATGTCTATGATTTCGTCGCATTCGTTCTTGACAAGTGTGTATCGTGGGTTGATGAAACCTTTGTATGGTGCCAAGTTGAGACGACGATAACGGCGCAAAACTTCGGCATGTAATTTTGTATCAACCTTCACTCCATAGTCTTCTACCAATCGGCGTGCTGCCTCAAAGTCGCCCTCGCTCTTGATACGTTGCACTTCGGCCAAGAGTTTTCCGATATACGCCCTCAACTTCTCATAATCCGTAACCTTCAAATATGTCTTTTCCTCCGATTGCGAATTATTATCATTGTCACTCAATTGTGAATTATGAATTGTGAATTGTGAATTGTGAATTAGTTCCATCGCTCCGCTCTTCTCCAACAACCAGCGGGCAATGAGTGCTCGATTACGCATGTGGGCCTCCTCAATTTGTTTCCCGGGTTCTATACGCACCAGTTGCGTCATGAGTCCGTTCATCATATAGGTATAATATTGCCAACGATATGCCTCGCTGTCGGGCACCAACCCCAGCTCAACCATCTTCTTGTCGGCAATATAATATAGTGCGAACAAATCGGCGCGCGCTTCCTCTATGGCGCTTCCATAACTCCCCAGTGCATCAGGACTCACTCCTGGCAACAACTTTCCACTTCCGTGTCCCAGACATTCATGCAAGTCTGTATGCAAATCATCCAATATCGCATTGTGATTTACGCATTGTGAATCCTGCATTGTGCATTGTTCGACGAACTCCTCATAAAACCCATTTCCACGAGCAGCCTCGTCATAGGCATGTGTCAGGTTGCCCAATGTCACGCTCTTGCTACCATAGTGTTGCCGCACATAATTGCTATTAGGAAGGTTGATTCCAATAGCAGAGGCGGGGTAGAGGTCGCCACCCAGCATGGCCACGTTTACTACCTTTGCCGACACGCCGCGACATTCCTCTTTCTTAAAACGCTTGTCCGTGGGACTATTGTCCTCAAACCATTGAGCGTTTTCGCTCAGTTTGCGTGTGCGTTCCGAAGCCTTCGCATCACGGATGTTCACATATCCTTCCCACGAGGCCTTCATTCCCAGGGGATCGCCATAGACTTCCGTAAAGCCATTCGTGAAATCAATTTCTCCATCATGTTGCTTCACCCACAATATAGTGTATAGGTCAAATACATGTAAGTCTCCCGTACGATAGAACTCGATCAATTTGTTTATCACTCCCTTTTGTTCCTCGTTCTCGGCAACTTCTTTGGCACATTCCAACCATCCCACAATACGGTCAATGTCCTTGCCGTATAGTCCTCCGCTTTTATAGGTGTTCTCGTACAAGTTTCCCTCTTCATCCTTTTCCAGCCTGCTGTTCATTCCCACCATCGGAGGAATCTCACACCCTTTGTCACTCCCGTTTTCGTAGAAGCGGCAAGCCTCTTCCTGTGTGATGTTGGGGGCATAGTAGTTCATTGCGGAGGTCTGCAACAAGTCCGTTCCTTCCTCCTGATTCACGCGTTTTGGCAGGAAGTCGGGGTCGAAGATTAGTTGTATAAGTGTTTCTGTATTGCATTTCCGCCCCATGCAGTCTGTAACCTCCTTGGGGAGGTCTATCTTCGCCATCTTCTTCCGCAGCCACTCTTCGCTAAATCCTGGTTTGAACTTATCCATCGAATAGTGGTGATGCACTCCATTGGCGAACCACACTCTCCGCACATATTCAACAAATGCCTCCCATTCCTCTTTGTCTTCGTTTTCGTAGCAACGCAGTTGCGTTTCGTTTTCGTTAAAAATTGCCTCAAGCAATTCTCTCAACGCCAGATTGTATCTGCAATTCTGGTCCCATAGGATGTTGCGCCCTGCCACAGCAGCTTGCGCCAGGAAATATACATATTTCTTTTGGCGTAGCGACAAAGATTCAAACTGCTCTACCTCGTAGCGCAGCATCTGAATGTCCGCAAATCGGATATCAGTAAAAGAAAAATCCTTCAAAGTGTGTCCTTATTTTTCGTAATGGGGGTATTAATCTATTTCTACTCGGCTCCTGTGCTTGATTTGTGGCGTGTTTTGGTTGCGATACTCGTTGGGAGTAACACCGCGTTCGCGGAAGAAGGCCGAGTAGAACGACTGTCTGTTGCTGAATCCAACCATACTGCCAATTTCTGCGATGGTAGCCTGGGCATAACGGTGGTCGATGAGCAAAAACATTGCCTCGCGAATGCGATACTCGTTCACCAGGCTGCTGTAATTCTTTTCAAAGCGTAGATTGATGACAGCGCTGATATAACGACTGTTTGTTCCCAAGTCTTCTGCCATCTGGGCCGCAGAGTATTCGGGGTCGCGATACTTCTTCTCTACAATAATCTTCTGCATGATTTTCTCATACAGTTCATCCACCAGTTCGGGGCGCAGTAGCATGGGGTAGCTGGCCTGTTTCTCTTTCTTTTCTTTGATGTTATACTTTGGCATGGTGCTTAGTGTAAGGTTATGAGGTTGTAAGGTTATAAGGTTTTCGTAGCGTAGCTTTTCGCAGCACCTTAGGTGCGTTTCGTAGCGGCATGTCCGCATCTCGTTTCGTACGAAGCCTCTGCAAATGTAAATATTTTTTCTTTACTAAACAAACATTTAATGTAAAATTTTACGAATATAAGGTTGAACCCATAAACTTTGGTTCAGATATAGCAGCCAGCACAAAATGTGTATGAATCTTTGTTGTGAAAATAGGTCTGACATGATGAAAAATCCTTACATATTTATGTAAACTCGTCCTTAAATTGCCCGTTGTTTGGTAAGTATCAATAAATCAACAAGATAGAAAACTTCGCTATTCCTGTTGAAACAAGATTAGTAATCTTGTAGGTGTAAGATTAGTAATCCTATCGCTGGAAGAATACTATTCTTATGGCCGTAAGCAAGTATTCTTATTCTCATAGACTATTAAGGGATAGTAAGAAATCTTTACAATCCATCTCCTGTAGCCAATACAGGGTGCTTTAAACTCTTAACCTTTTATCCTTTTATCCTTTATCCTTTATCCTTTATCCTTTAACCTTTAACCTTTAACCTTTAACCCTTTAACCCTTTAACCCTTTTAACCTTTAACCCTTTAAACTTTTAAACCCTTAATCCTTTAACCCTTTGCCCTCTCGCTCCCCCGCCTTTAACCTGTTGCTTTTTAACCTTTCGGGCTTTCAAATTATTATTGCACACGGCCTTGAAGTTTCGATTTTCGCTTCTTAACGTTATTTAACAATTAAATACACGTGCGCATGCGTAATGTATAATTGTATTTTCGTACCTTTGTGCCCATAAGAGCAGTCCCAATGTGGCTGTTGGACATGAAAGGCCTTAAATCTCAATCTAATACCTAATGCCAGCCCGCATAGGGCTTAAACCTAATACCAATTATACTTCAACAATTAGACTATTACACACACCAATCAATCCGCTCCCATCGGTAAGAGGGGGGCATGATGCTTTACATGCATCATGTATTATGAATTGAAAAAACACACTTATTAATATGAAAAGAATCTTATCTATTTTGACTGCCCTCATGCTCTTATGCATGGGATGGGTGGAAAACGCGAATGCACAACAAGTGACGGTGAACATCGTCAATGGTACTACTGGCGAAACAACCTATGGAAGTTGGAATAATAACACAAAAACCATATGGACTTCCAACAGCACTAGTGGACTTGCTGGCCTGACGCTCACTAAGTCGGGTGGAACTTTTGACAAATATTCAAACTGGAACGATCGTTATAACCTTGCATATAAACCTGGTCAGGCAAATAATGATTATATTCTTACATTGGCAGCACCTTCTGGATATGTTATTACAGGTTATTCATTTGAGACACGTAGGTATAATCGTGGTACGTTTACAATTACAAAAAGCGATGGTACTTCTCCAACCCTATCTAATACCTCTTATACTACGGTGAGCATGTCTCGTTTGTGTACTCAGACAGAGGAGATAACGATAAGTACAAACAATGCCAACTATTATCTTGCTATAGCAAACTTCTCGGTAACTCTTTCTCCATTTGCTCCAGACCCTCAAGCATATATGGCGGTGTCGCCAACTGCTGCAGACAATCTTGAGGCAGGCAAGTGGTATGTGATGTACGACCGTGGCAATTATCGTGCCTATCTGTATGAAGATAATGCCAATGGCTTATATAACAAAGATTTTGAACCATTCCCTACCGTATTACCTCGATGGTATTTTGTTTCGCTTGTTGACATAGGGGGTGGAAACTATTACATTCGAACGGGAATGGAACATTACTTTAATTCTTTCATTTCTGGTTCCCAAGTTACGACAACCTCTACACCAAGCAATGCCATCAAAGTTGCAAAGATTAATAACACTGATGGACACTTCTACCTGCAAAGTGCGAGCAACAATGTAGTGCTTGATGCTAATCCATGTAATGCTGGTCCAGGTACAGTCGTTGGTTGGGGCACGACAGCGCCGACAACCACAGACGGCAACAACGACTGGGCTTTTTATCCTGTAGATAATTCGTTGTCTGGTCATACCTATTATCTTTATTGCTCTTATGATGATGGTGATTACCCAGTTTATAACGAGAGTGGTACGCCTCAAGTTTCAACGTCTTCGGCTACTACACCTCAGGTATTTGTGTTCCGCGAGAATGCTGGCGCTTTGACTGGTGCAGATGTGTATCGTCTTCAGTGTGCCGAGGGCGATGATAAGTTCCTCGCTTTTGGGTCGGCAGCACCGCGTACGGCTTCGTTTGCAGAGAATCCCTCGAATTATAGTAATTACTTGTTATTAAATAATGGCATTTCTCGTCCGTCTGCTGCTACCGATGGCGGAAATTGGGTAGATGATCCTTATTATAATCTTGTAGGTTGGTATACCTATGGCGGAAATAATTTCTTCCCCACATTCCGTGGTCCCAGAAATGGGGAGTACGCTATAACTGCTGATGACCGTAGCGCAGGAAATATCCAAGGAAATACCCAAGTACGTGGGAGGAATCACACAACGCAATACAATTACCGTTGGCGGATTTCCAATACACCTTATGTTGTTTACGACCTTGTCGTACAAGATGCAGGTGGAAATGCCGTCAATGATGCGTATATCCGTTACTCCAATCCGAATGATGCAGGCATTACGCGTTCTGCACAGAAAAATGGAGGATTCTTTGCCATTATGTATGATGTGACCCCTATGCAAGGGATGTTCTCATTGCAAGATAGTCCACAATGGAAGATTACAGGGTATTCTCGTACTGGTAATACGATTACTATTACCGTTGCCTCAGCAGCTACCACTACGATAATCGAAGGCAGATATGTCTTCAAGAATCGTGGCAGAGGTCGCTATTTGGTAACAGCAAATAATAAGTTTGATCGTAGCCAGGTTTTAGGTCGTTGGGGCGATGAATGGGATGTGGTTGCTACGGATGTATCAGGAGAATATATAATCCGCAATGTGGATTTAGCAAAATATATTAAATGGACTGATAGTTATGATACAGATTTCTCTTTGGTGGAGAGTGCTGCTGAAGCTACTCGTGTTGTATTCTCTACGGAAACAGGAGATGTGGTGCAGACTGGTTGCGTTGCTATTAAGAAAGCATCGGGAGGAGGTGATTCTCATTTCCATATGGCTGCGAATGGTAGAACAGAAACTCTTGTTCGCTGGAGGACGGAAGCTGCCAGTGACTGGTATCTCTATCCTATAGATGAGCCAGAGGAGGGTCTCGAATATCTTATTCTAAATAAGCAGAGTAGTAAGTATGCCACTCGTGGGGCTGACGACAACGCCCAGTTGGTACAGAACGCCAAGGGCTATGTTGATGCTGCGAACAGCGTATGGAGTCTTATGAATACCGGTGCAGGTTGCAAGATTGCTAATGGCGGAACAACTAACTTGTTGAACGATCCTAGAGGTTCTGCAAATAGTGTTAGTGCATTTACTGCTGATGGGAGTACATGGTACATTCAAAAAGACCGTGTGGAGAATGCCTATTTTAATATCGCTAACAGAGAGGATATCGATGGACCGAGTCATAATCTGGCCTCTGCTTGGAACAATGCTGGTGGTGGTGGTACCGTAATTTCTCTTTGGTCCGCTAGTGGCAATGCTGGATCATGCTGGCGATTCGTCCCTGTTGATTTTTATTACCTCAATGCGTTAGCTTATCTTGATTTTATGTATGATGAGAGTCATAAGAACGACCTGTTCTATTTCAGTGAAGCAGGATATTTGGCTCTAAAGGCAGCTCCCCACTCTACGGCTGCACAAATGATAGCTATTGCCAATAGCATATATACTTTTGATCCGCAGTATCTTAATATGCCTGAGAATGGTAAGGACTACTTGATAATGAATGTAGGCCTCAATGTTATATATCGTCAAGAAAGGTATGTTTATACAGATGCGTCAAAAATGGTGTTGGCCGATACGCCCTACAACAGTAGTTATTTCTGGCACGTAGAGAAAGATGGTGCCAATGCATTCGCTCTTAGCCAGTGTTGCTATGGCACAACAGGTGGTGAATATCCTTCTGCAGATAAACGCTATATTGCAGGGACGCAACCCGCGCAGGGTTCAGGTAATTGGCAATATACTAATGTTAAACCTGCAAATTCTCTGTCGTTCCAACTCTATGCAACGAATGAAATTCCATTTTTTGGCACAGCCTCAATGATTGTTGGTGGTAATCGAATGAATGGAAGTGGATATAATGTCATAACTTGGAATGCTCAAGACAATAACTGTAAGTGGAAGTTTATAACCGTTGAGGAGGCCAGCGCTTCGTTGATAGCTACCGCAGAGACAGCTGTTGCTGTTGCGCAAGCAAATGCTGGAGCCGCCTTTACGCTTACGGCGGAAGTCATTGACGACATAGAAGATGCCATTGATGCCTTGAAAGCAGACTATAATTATGTAAACTATTACATATTGGAGCAGTTGCTTAAAGATCACACTAATTACTACTGGTTGGCAAATGGGCGTTATCTGGTACGCAACTATGAGTTTGATCCCGATGGTGATGGAAATGTGAATGATACGGAAACCTATCTGACTTCGCTTATCAATCCCGAGGGCGTTGTGGAAGATGCCATCTGCTATTGGAGCATCTGGGATATCACAAACGTCGGCCTTGGTCAGTATTCTGTGGTAAACGAGGGTAATAAACATATCTTGGCTCCTGGTCGTCAGTTGGATGGTAATCCAAATACAGATGAACGCAATCAAGGACTTTTGTTCTATGACACCTCCGCAAGTGCATTCCAGGTGGGTAACCCGGAAGCCGGTGATGAGGCAACACTCTATTTCTATCCTGCTGCAGAGGTCAGTGCTGTTTTGCCGCCCTCGGATGTGGTGAGTGGAGATTTTGCTGCCATCTCAGTACCCAGTCAAGTGGCTCAAGGCAAGTATATGAATATGTTTACGGCGAGTGACCATGTAGCCTCATATTCGACTACTCCAACATCACGTAGGGGTTGCTTCTGGCAGTTCATTCCTATCAATTCGCAGAACGAGACGAATCATGAGGGTACACATTCAGGCGAGGCAGAAATGTTTGAGCGTCAAGTAGACGGCTTAGCTGGTTATGTGGGTGGCGTAGTTACGTTGGAGAATGTAGAATCAGTGCCTTGCCTCAATGATATTGTGCTGTTGCGCAATGCTGCTGTAGCGGCACTCGATGGAGGTACAGCTCTCAACTTCACGAATTCCCCGTACGAGGCGGTGAATGTGAACCAGGGTGACTATGTTGGTGCTAAGGCATATCGTGCCATCTTGGATAGAATACATGACATAAAAGATGGAAAGGAACCAGACGGAAGTACGAACAATGACCTTAAGAAATACTATCAAGACCTACGTCCTACGGAGATTTTCAATGAAGGAGGTGCTGACGAATATAAAGTCTATCATCCTTTCTTCCTCGAGAATATGAGTGGACAGCGTCCCGAGTACGGAGGCCGACTAACACAAACTGCAGCAAATGACTATTGGAAATGTGACTACCAGGCCAACGTTACCGGTAATCTTGGTACATTCTATGTAAGGCGCAATGGTGCTGTAGGCAACAATGCTACTTATTGGCTACGTAATGGCGAAAAGACGGGGGTGGGTAACTTCTTGAAACATGGTACCTTGGCGAACAATGAAGAGGTGGGCTATGTGGCTCATGATGCAACGGATAGTAATGGCGATGGAATTCCTGATGAAGCATTGGAGTTTAGAATTGATCCTGTTATTCCAGGTGTATGGCAGATGTATGATGTGGGTGCAGGAAGCGGTCCTAGCCATTATATGACCATTACTGGTCTAGGTCCCACTATCCCTGGTCACAACTTTACGATTCAGTATTACAACAAATCAGAAACCAGTACGCTTTGGAAGTTCAAGACCTTCAATGATTTGGATAAAATATATCTGAAGCCCGGTCCCACAACAGGTGGCATGAATTTCTTCTGTACCTTCTCTTATCCTTTGAATATTACGATACCTAAGTCAGGCAATCCCACTCCTTACTATTGTTCAGCGGCTTATCGTTCTCGTGGAGGCACTAATGCTGCGCTGAAAGTGGTATTTGAGGAAGCTCCTAATGATGCATCGAACTATTATCTAAAGGGTAATGAGGGGTACGTGTTCATGTCGTAAAACACAACGTGTCTAAAGGTCGTTAATTATTCCTGTAATCCGCTTAAGGTATATATCATTAGTGTT
>JAEEGL015691045.1_pt1 | contig 30187 bp, 26 predicted proteins | sample 9134231 | NCBI WGS metagenome assembly JAEEGL01 (sample SAMN16246548, study PRJNA631951) | gut metagenome | biome: gut microbiome; feature: rumen; material: fiber-attached | host: Bos | place: Iran: Karaj | collected 2018-10 | reverse complement strand
GCGTCGACCCGGTCAAGAATGAGGAGATCGGCGGCAACGTCAATGAACCATCGGGCAATTATAACCTCGGTATTGTCTCCCCGCTCAAGACGACGGTCCGCGTCACCACGCGCGTACTGACGGCGGTCACCGGCAGCGACCGGAAGATCACGGTGAACTGGGAACGCTCGAAGAACTTCTCGGGCTATCATGTGGAGCTTGCGACAGATGAGAACTTCATGAACGTTGTTGAGACGAAGATGATCGACGACCGGACGCACGGCGGTACGGTGTTTGAGAAACTGAATGCAAAGACGACCTACTATGCGCGCATGCGCTCGTACCGCATCTTTGAGGACATGACCTACTATGGCCAGTGGTCCAACGTACTGAGCGGCAGAACGAATTGACGCAAAAGCCGCACGGAGATTCTTTCCGTGCGGCTTTTTAATGTTTGTTACGGTGTTTCGAAGGTCACTTCGCCGAGCAGGTTCTTGGCGGCATAGCGGCGCAGAAAGCGTACCCAGATTTCCTCTCCTTTGATCGTGAGGTGACACTTTCCGTCGTTACAGAGATCCTTTCGGAGCTCGCCGTTTTCGTTCATGAGTTCCTCCGCAAAGGAAACAAATTCCACTTCCTTCTCCTCACACAGCTTCTGCAAACCGATATTGAACGAATTCCACGGTTTTTCCTTGTGATAGAACGCCTTGCGCACCGGCAGCACCGCCTGGACCGCGATCCGCGTCTCGGGAGAACCCTCGCGGATATGATCGATGATCTTTGAGAAACAGTCCAGAACGACGTCCCAGTCACGCACACAGAGATCGTTGAGCCCAAACATCAGAAAGACCTGCCGCGGGGCAATCTCTTTGACGCCTTCGCTTAAGGTCACCTTATGTCCACGATAGGAAAAATTGACCGCATCATCGCCCTTCTTCACGGTGTTCTCGCTTGCGCGCTTGGCGCTCATACTCGGCGCGGCAAGAAACTTTGCGTCTCCCAAAAACCCTTCCGTCTTGTTTCGCATGTCGCGTACGTAATGCGAGAAAATCCAAGTCAGCGAATCTCCGACAAACAGCACATCGTCGAAATATGCGTCAAACTCCCCCGCATCCAGACGTGTATTCGATATGAGCTCCGGCGTCGGCTCCGGCGTGATTGTGGGGGACGGCGTCGGGGTCGGACTCGGTGTGGGCGTGGGAGAAGGTGTCGGTTCCGGCGTCGGCGCGGGTGAAGGCGTCACAAAAACAACCGTATCGTCGCTCGCTTCATTGAGCGGTACGGCAGACGGCTGCGCTGCCTCCGGCGCTATTCCGGTGCAGGCGCACAGCAGCAACAGCCCAAGCAAAACAGAAAGCCGTCTATTCAAGGATAAGCTCCTTCCCCATTCAATCCGTCGTCTCAGAAAGCGGATCGGATTCTGGAAACATCCGCATATAGCGGTGCCGCACGACCATCGAGACCGTGAAATGTGTCAGCGCTGTCAGGCTCCATGAGATCGGATACGAAAGATAGACCATCCACAGCGCCGGATGCAGCGGGAAAACCAGATAGATCCAGATAAGACGGAACACGCACGAGCCGAGCAGCGAAATAACAGTGGACAGCGTGGATTTGCCCAAGCCGCGCAGCACACCCGAGCCGACCTCCATGAACGCAAGCGTGAAATACGGTGCGATATTGATATAGAAGCGCGTATAGGCGGCTTCCAAAGCCATCTCGTCGCCGTTCTGGATGTAAAGTCCCAACAGCGGGTGGCGGAAGATCAGAAGAATCGCCGCGCAGATGATCGCGACCATCGCCGTGACGAAATAGCAGCAGCGCATGACCGAGCCGATGCGCTTGTACTTCTGTGCGCCGTGGTGCTGGCTTGTGAACGTAACCGACGCCTGATAGACCGAGTTCGTCGCGACGTATGCAAAGCCTTCCAGGTTCGTCGCGGCGGCGTTGCCGTCGATGATCGATGATCCGCCGGGGCAGGCGGCATTGTTCAGTCCGATGATCGTACTCTGAATCAGCATGTTCGAAAGCGAAAACAGCATGCCCTGCACACCCGCGGGCAGGCCGTCTCGGATGATCTCCTTCATTGCGGTTCGATCGATGCGCAGTTTTTTGAGTTCGAGCCTGCACCAACCGGAATCGCGCAGCAGCACGACGCCCAGAAGAATCACGTTCGCCGCGTTGGCAATCACCGTCGCAAATGCCACGCCGTCGACCGAGCGATGCAGCACGAGCACGAAGAACAGGTTCATGCCGACGTTCAACAGTCCCGTACCGGACAGGACGTACAGCGGTGTGCGCGTGTCACCCTTGGCGCGCAGAATCGCAATCATGTAATTCGAAACCGCAAGAAACGGCGCACCCGCAAAATAGATGCGCGTGTAAAGCGTCGCAAGCTCCAGCACATGCCCCTGATCGCCCAGGAGTCTGAGCATCGGACGGCTTGCGAACAGCCCGACGACGGCGCAGATGACGCCGAACAGCGCCGCCATCACGAGCGAGGTATGCACGGACTTGGAGGTTGCCTCCCTGTCGCCGCGTCCGATATTGCGCGCAACGACGACGTTGGTGCCGATTGCAAAGCCCGAAAAGATGTTCAGGATGAAGTTGATCATCGCGCCGCAAGTGCCGATCGAACCGATTGCGCCGTCCACACCGCTCATGCCCGCAACGATCATGTCGGCGGCGTTGTAGAGCATCTGTAAAAGGTTCGTCGCCATCAGCGGCAGCGCAAAGAGAAAGACCTTGCCGAGCAGCGGTCCTTCGAGCATGTTGATTTCTTTGGACTTTGCGAACGCTTTCATAATCCATCCTTTATACGACCGAAAGATAGGGCGTAGCGTTGAGATCGAGCCCGTCGCGGTGCCCTTTCATCAGCAGATAAAAACCGGCGCTGCCGATCATTGCGGCGTTGTCGGTGCAGTAACGGAAATCGGGGCAGCAGAAGCGGATGCCCTTTTTCTTTGCCTTTTTTGCGAGCATCTCGCGCAGAGCCGCGTTTGCGGACACGCCGCCCGCCAGCACGAGTGTATCGGAACAGGCGCGCACCGCCTTATCCGAAAGAATCGAGACCACCTCGAACTGGAAGCTTGCCGCAACGTCCGCGCGGTTTACCTGCTCGCCGCGCTGTTCGGCGGTGTGCAGCACATTGATGACCGCGGTTTTAAGCCCCGAAAAGCTCATATCGAATGCGTCGTCGCGCTCGTTGAACGCGGAGCGGAAGCGGATCGCCTTGGGATCGCCCTGCTTTGCCAGCTTTTCAAGCTCCGGACCGCCGGGATACGGCAGCCCGAGCACGCGGGCGACCTTATCGAACGCTTCTCCCGCAGCATCATCGCGCGTGCGCCCGATCAGCGTGCAGCGGTCGAAATCCTCGACGCGCACGATATGGCTGTGTCCGCCGGACGCAATCAATGCGGTAAACGGCGGTTCGAGGTCCGGAAACGTCAGATAGTTTGCGGCGATATGCCCCAAAATGTGATTCGTGCCGACGAGAGGCAGGTTATGCGACAGCGCCAGTCCCTTCGCATAGCTTACACCGACCAGCAGCGCGCCGACCAGACCGGGACCGCAGGTAACCGCGATTGCGTCGATGTCCTGCAATATCATTCCGGCATCGGCAAGCGCCTTTTCGACGACCGCGCCGATGCGCTCAACATGGTTGCGGCTCGCAAGCTCCGGTACGACGCCGCCGTACTTGCGGTGCAGCGGAATCTGCGTGTGCACGACGTTCGAGAGAACCGTGCGCCCGTCGCGCACGATCGCGCAGGCGGTTTCATCGCACGATGTCTCAATCGCAAGCACCGTTGCATGGCCGCTTTGGATCAGCGCGTTCTGTTTTTCTTTCGCCGATTGTTCGTAATTCATTCGTCCTGTTCTTTCCGTTTCGGTTCTTCCGGCTCCTCTGCCGGTTTCTCTGCCGGTTCCTCCGGCGTCTGCTCCGGTTCGTCAGACCGTTCCGGTGCGTCGCTGCGCAGCTCCGTCGTCGGTTCCTCCGGCATCTGTTCCGGCGTTTGTTCCGGCTCCTCGGACGGTCCCGGCACGTCGTCGCGCAGGGTGATCTCCTGCTCCTTCGGTTCCTCCTTCTTCGGCTCGTCATAGAGCGGCAGGCCGACTCTTGCGCGGCGCTTGAGCTCTGCGCGCTTGCTGACCGGCGCATTTTGAATCTGATGTGCCAGCACGAGGTCCGGTCCTTCGATCGGGACCGGCTCGTTTGCGTCGTGATCGACCGTCACAATATCCGCAACGGCGGCGGTGACCTTCTTATGCCCGATCAGCCGCAGCAGCAGCCCGATGAGCAGCACAAAGACAATCTCCGCAATCACAAAGATTGCGCAGCGCAGCACAAGCGACGGAAAGATCGGCATCAGCATATTGACCATGATGCTGTCGCTTGAAAGCACCCAGTTCAGTTCGTTCAGCGCGTCCGGTGTCGCGCCTGCGGCAAGATACTGAAAAAGCGAGCCCGGGAAAAGCACGAAATGGAACACCGTCCAAAAACTCTGGAAATTCATGACCGCCCACGCGCCGAAGAAAAGCAGTATGCCTCCGAAGATGCCCGCGCCCCAGAGAATGCCGGAGCCGAGCATGGCACGACGCTTGCCGCGTTCCGGCAGCGCGATGCCGATCGCCAGCAGCGCGAATGAGCCGAGAATCGCGTACCACGCGAACGACTCAAGATTCAGCCACAGCGTCTGGACCTCCGCCATATGCACGACTTCCTTTTCATGATAGAAGATGTTGTCGAGCTCTGCGCCGTTGACGCGCGCGCCGATGCGGATATCGTTGCGCTCGCCGCGCATGTAGGAGAGCAGCGCGTCCGTCGCCGCCGAAAGATCGGGCACGCTCATGCCCATCTGTTCGCTGACGTTCTGCTTGACGTACTGATCCTCGATGTAGTCGCTGTCCTTCAAAACGATCGAGACCGACACGAACCCCGCCGCAAACAACAGCAGCAGCGTCGCAAAGATCACGCACAGTTTTCCGATGGTGTTTCGCATTTGTCCTCCAAACGCACCTATGTTTTTTCCGTTCCGAGATCCTTCGTTGCCACTCGGGATGACACGGTTCAGACGATACTCTGCGGCTGCGAATAACAGCACGCCCTCTTGTCACAGTTCAAATCCGTCAAATTCAGCGACATACGCGGTGAATTTGACACCTTGCAGTTTCCGCTGTCCAAGAAGCGCCGGCATTTCAGGCGGAAGCTGAAAACCCGTCGACTGAAAGAATTTCAATCGGCTGACCGCCTCAGCGGTAGAACGCGTTCCCTCCGACAAACTCCCGCAGGATGCTCGTCGGCGGAATCTCATCCTCGAGTTCCGCGTCCTGGATATAGTTCAAAAACTTGACCGTTCCGATGACCTCGTCGTAGCAGGGGCTCGTCGGTTCGACGGCGCGCAGCAGCGGATATACGTGCTTTTTGAGCACCGCAAGCTCGTAAACGAGCGTGGTGTTCATGATCTCGTCTGCGCTCTCCTGATACGGGAAGATCCAGCGCTGTTCACCGCGCTTGACGCTTTCCCACATGCCGAGCGTGCGTTCGATCGTCGCGCCGCGGGTCTCGTAATCGCGCATCATGCGCCGCAAAAGCCGCACGTCGGTGGTCGGGATGCGGTTGTGGTCGTCAAGATTCAGTGTTGCAAGCGCGGACACATAGAGCTTGAAGATCAGCCGCTTGTCGATACGCGGAGTCAACAGCATCGGGTTTAAGGCATGCAATCCTTCGATGATCAGGATTGCGTTTTCGCCGAGCTGCACAAAGTGTCCGAGCATCTGCCGCGAACCGGTCTTGAAATCGAAATGCGGAATCTCAACCCGCTGTCCCTCCAGGAGCGCTTCGAGGTCGACGTTGAACTGCGGCACGTCGATCATATTGATGTGCTCATAGTCGATTTCGCCGTTCTCATCCGGCTTGATGAGGCTGCGGTCGATGTAATAATCGTCGAGAGACAGCAGAATCGGCGTCTTGCCGAGCACGCGAAGCTGCGTTGCGACGCGGTTCGCGCTCGTCGTCTTGCCCGAGCTCGACGGTCCCGCGATCAGCACGGCGCGCGCACCGCGGTTGACAATCTCTGTCGCGATCTCCGCAAAGCGGCGTTCATGCAGCGCTTCGTTGACGCGAATCAACTCGCGCACGCTCCCGTCCTCCACCATCGCGTTCAAATCTGCGACGCAGCGGCAGTGCATAAGGTCCGTCCAACGATCGGTCGTCGCAAACGCCTTCGAAAGATTCGGCTGATAGACATAGCGCGTCGCAACGTCCGCGTCCTGCGTCGAGGGGCGCAGCAGGAACAGTCCGCCGTTGCGGTGCTGCAGATCGAACACCTTCGCGTAACCGGTCGAAGGGCACATCTCGCCGTAGAAATAGTCGGCATAGTCCTCGTGGATGTACACGTCAAAGTAGGTGAACCGCCGCCATTTCAGCAGGCGCACCTTGTCCTCCTGCCCGTCCTCCTCGAAGTAGCGGATCGCCTCGTCGATATCGAGACGCCTGCGGATCAGCGGGAAGTCCGCTTCAACGATCTCACGCATCTTGGCGCGAACCGTCTCCACATTCTCCTGCGTGAGCGGATAATCCGGCATGTCGACCGTGATATCGAGCCCCGCGCCGATCGCGTAGTTCACCTTCGTCTTGGCTTCGGGGAACAGCTCGCGCATCGCGAGGAAGAAAACATAAAGCATCGTACGCTCATAGAGCGCCTTGCCGCGCGTTTCGGAATAGCGGATCAGCTTGACCTCACCGCTGCCCTTGCGGATCGCCTTGCGCATGCGGTAGTTGGTCGGCGTCTCGCCCTGCTCCTTCTCGCGCATGGGCACATAGTTCAGCGTAAACACCTCGCCCGCGATATCCGCGGCAAGCGGTCTTGTCTTGAGACTGTCGGTGTCGAGACCGAGCCGACGCACCATCGAAAGCAGACTTTCGCCGGTCTGCACCTCCACGGCAATGCCGTCAATACGAATTTCCATAGAATTACCCCCAGAGAATGGACAGCGCCGGAACAATCTGCTTCTTGCGCGAAAGCACGCCCATGAGATACGCGGCGTTGTCTGTCACCTTGACATTGAACGCTTCCTCGACCGCCTCGGTCCCACCGCAGCACAAAAGCTCCGTGCCTTCCTTCAGCACGTCGGTCAGCATCAACAGTACCATCTCGAACGAACGCGCAACGCGCACCCGCTCCATTGCCTCCAAAAACACGTCCTTGCGTTTTAAAAGCTCCTCGGAATCGATGCAGCTGATCTGTCCGATGCCGAGCTTGTGACCCTCGATCTCGAAATGCTTGAAATCGGAGAGCAGCATCTTTTCGGGATCCGCGTCGTGCGACGACGACGGCGCAAAAATCGTCCGTCCGAGCTCCGGAAGCGTGATGTTCGCAATCGCCGCCATGCGCTCCGCCATCTGCCGGTCGCGCGGGGTGGCGGTCGGAGATTTGAAGTAGATCGTATCGGACACAATGCCCGCCGCGATCAATCCCGCCAGCTGCGGGCTCGGCATGACGCCGCGCGTTTGAAACATCGTCGCCACAATCGTGCAGGTCGCGCCGACCGGCTCGTTTCGCACATAGATCGGTGCGCCGGTCTGTACATCCGCCAAACGGTGATGGTCGATGATCGCCAGAATCTCCGCTTCGTTCAGCCCTTCGACGGATTGTGAAAGCTCGTTGTGATCGACGAGCACGATCTGCTTGCGGTTCGGCCGCAGCAGATGATAGCGCGACAGCGTCCCGATCACATGCTCGTTCTCGTCCAGAATCGGATAGCAGCGGAAGCGCGATTTGAGCGTCTGATCGCGTACGTCATCCAGATAATCGTTGAGATGAAACGCCACGGGCTCCTTGTCGGGCAGTACGCGCGATACCGGAACGGATTGCAGGATCAGCCGCGTCGCGCGGTACGCGTCGTACGGTGTGGTGACAAACAGCGTATCGGCCGCTTCCTCTGCGATTTTCGTGTCGAACGGCGCATTTGCGATCACGATGCAGGCAACCTTCGCTTCGACGGCACGGCGCAGCACATCCGGATCGCTTCCGGTCACGACGATCGTGTCGGGACGGAACGAAAACCGGTTCGGATCGGCCTCCGGCAGCACGATTCTGAGCTCGCCGGAGATTGCGGTGAGTTGACTGTTGCCGCCCCAGATCTGCCCATCCAGATTGGAGACAAGATTGAACAGCGGAATGCCCTTCAGCTGCATGTTTTCGGACGTCTCCATATCGAACGCCGCGATATCGCCGGTCGTGACCATGCCGCAGAGCCGTCCCTCGTCGTCGGCAACCGGCAGCGCCGAACTCTCGCGCTGATCCGAAAGCATCGCATCCCACGCGCGGCGCACCGTCACCGCGCTCGACAGCACGGGCGGACGGTCGAAATTGAGGTCTCGCACCTGCGTACGCACATTGTAAATGCGCTCGGGTGCTTCAAAGCCGAAACGCGCAAGGATCGCCGCCGTTTCGTCGCTCACCGTGCCGAGCCGCGCCGGCACATAGCGGCGGTCGCCGAGCGCATTCATCAGCGCCGCGTAAGCGATTGCGGATACAATCGAATCGGTGTCCGGATTTTGATGTCCGGTCACATAGATCGGCCTCTGTATCTCCATTTCCTCACATCCCTTTAGATAAATATCCATTTTGTATTATACCAGAGAAACAAGCGTTTTGCCACAATTCACCCTTGACGTTTGAAAAAAATTAACATATAATCGGTTCCGTAAAAGGGAGTAGCCGACGCAATGCGTGACCCGCGGCGTCAGCACGGGCGATCGCCCCGCTGCCGGTCGAAATGTGCGAGACTTTTATGCATCTTTTTTGTGTGCATAAAAGTCTTTTTTTCATTCTTTTATGCAGAAAGGAACGGTTCTTATGTCTTTCTCGGTACCCGATTCTCTGTTCTGGACCATTGTCCTGTTTCTGGGCGGGCTCGTGCTGATCTGCGTGGCGGGCGATAAGTTCGTCGACGCGGCGGTTGCGATAGCCAAGCGGCTCAAGATACCGCAGATCGTCGTCGGCGCAACGATCGTTTCGCTCGGCACGACGCTGCCGGAGATCCTGGTCTCCACGACGGCAGCGATCGGACGCGCGCAGTCGCCCGAAATCAGCGTCGGAAACGCGCTGGGCTCCATCATCTGCAACACCGCGCTGATCGCGGGCATCGGGCAGCTGATGCGCCCGACCAAGGAGGTCAAGAAAAAGTCCGTCAGCTGGCGCATGCTCTTTTTTGTCGCGACGGTTCTGGTGCTGTTCCTCTCGGTGCTGTTCACTCCCGCGCAGAACTATGTCGGTGCCGACGGTGTCGAAAAGCATTTCGTCGGTACGATCACGCGCGTCGTCGGCATCGTGCTCGTGCTCGGCTTCTGCGCCTACTCGTTCCTGTCGATCAAGTGGAAGGACAGCGACGGCGAAGCCGAATACGATGAAAACGAAAAGGTCCTGCCGCTGTGGGGCGCGTTGCTGATGCTCGTAATCTCCGCCGCCGCGCTGTTTGTCGGCGCAAACCTGCTCGTCGAAAACGGACAGTTGCTCGCCCGCGCGATCGGTGTTCCCGAGCGTGTGATCGCCGTCACCATGATCGCGCTCGGCACCTCGCTGCCGGAGCTTGTGACGACCGTCACCTCCGCAATCAAGGGACAGGGCGATGTGGGACTCGGCAACATCATCGGCGCAAACCTGTTCAACATGCTGCTCGTCATCGGTCTGCCCGCAACGATCACCGGCAACGTCGCGTTCACCGGGACCGCGCTGTATCTCGATCTGCCGCTTGCGCTGCTTGCGATGGTCGGGCTCATCATCCCGATGCTGATTCGCAAAAAGGGCTCCCGCGTGCAGGGCGCGCTGCTGCTTCTGGGCTATATCGGCTACTGCGTTTATTCCTTCTTGGCAGTATAACATAAAAGAGGATTCTCCGGCGGAGGATCCCCCTTCCCTGCTGCAAACATTTTCAGCAAGATTTTACCGCAAAGCGACACGTTTACAGCACGAAAAAGTCCCCGGATCCGGGGACTTTTTGTTATTTGGTGTGCTGCTTGATCGTACCGGAGCGGTAAGCCTGCAGAAGCAGTTCGAGATCTGCGATGCGCTCGGTCAAAGACCTGCCGACGTCGGTGTCCGCGACTCGCTTGCGGCGGGACGGCGTATAGACGGTCTGCTGCGTCGAATGGATATCGACTTCGGAGCGGATTGCCTCGTTGACCGTGACGAACGGATCGTGACACGAAAGGATCATGTGCTGGGAGTTATAGATCAGCGTGTAACCCGCGATGCCGGTTGTGGACTGGTACGCCTTTGACATGCCGCCGTCGATGACAAAGATGCGGCCGTTCGCTTTGATCGGAGACTCGCCCTTCTTGATCTTGACCGGCACATGACCGTTGATGATATGCGAATCCGGATCGTCGGAGAGTCCGAATTCCTTCAGAATCTTGACAGCGAAGTCCTCATGCTCCGCAAGTTTGAAGTACGGATTCTTGTGCTCCTCATGCGTCGTTTTGTCTGTGATGAAGTAGCGCTCAAACGTCGTCATTTTATCCTTGCCGAACAGCGGCGAATTCGTACCGCACCACATATACCAGAAGAAATCAAGCCCCTGTTCGCGCTCGGGCGTACCCCACTTGGTGAAGAAGCCCTGACGGACCAGCGCATCGGCTTTGTCAAACAGCGCTTTGCCGGCATACGGTTTTCCGTCGATGACGACCTCCGCGAAACTGCCGTCCTCATTGGCGGGAACACACCCATGGAACAGCAGGTTGCCGTTGCATACGAGGTACATGCTGCCATGCGAGAACAGGAACTTCGTGTGCTCGCGAATCTTGCCGGAATGGTAAAACGCGGTGCGCAGCTTATCCATCAGCTCGTCCTCCGCCTCGGTCAGCACATACGGATCGGAGGGCAGCACGGTCGGGAAGCGCTTGTCGACAAGCTCGTATTCGACGCCGTCGATCACCATGGTGCCGCGCTCGTAATCGACGCGGTGCAGCATTGCGCGGTGATCCATCTTATATTCGGGGTTCTTTGCGATGATCTGTCCTTCGAGCTTGAACAGGATGATCGCCATCGCCTTGTGCATCTTGGCAATCAGTTCCGGATTGTCATGACGCGCGTCGCCGACCTCACGCGGCAGAAAGCGTTCGCAGGGATCGTCTCCATACGTTTCGAGCGCGAATTTCAGAAGCGGCGAGAGCGAGATGCCGTAGCCGTCCTCGATGGTGTCGACATTCCCGTATTTCAGTGAGTTGATGATCGCCGTTGCGATCAGCGCGCGGTTGCCCGCCGCTGCGCCCATCCACAGGATATCGTGGTTGCCCCACTGGATATCGACGTTGTGATAACTCAAAAGCCGATCCATGATGATGTGCGCGCCGGGACCGCGGTCGAACACGTCGCCGACGATGTGCAAACGATCGATGACAAGCCGCTGGATAAGATTCGAAAGCGCTACGATCATCGCGTCCGCCTGCTCGGTTTCGATGATCGAACGGATGATCTCGTTGTTATAGCGAATCTTGTCCTCGGTCTCGATCGCGTGCAGCAGCTCATCGATGATGTAGGCGAAATCCTCGGGCAACGCTTTGCGGACCTTCGAACGCGTATACTTCGACGCGGAGAAGCGGCAGACCTCGACGAGCCGCCTGAGCGTGATCTTGTACCACTCGGCGTTGACGACACCCGCGCGTTTGAGCTGATCAAGCTTTTGCACGGGATAGTAAATCAGCGTCGCAAGTGTGTTGCGCTCCGCCTCAGTCACGGAGTTTTCGAACAGAATGTCGATCTTCTTGCGGATCACGCCCGATGCGTTCTTCAGCATGTGCAGAAACGCTTCATATTCGCCGTGAATGTCGCTGATAAAGTGCTCCGTACCCTTCGGCAGACCCAAGATTGCTTTGAGGTTGATGATCTCCGTCGAGACCTCCGGAATCGTGGGATACTCGCGCGCAAGGAGCTTCAGATACTTCATGTCCGTCGCCTGTTGTTCCATGGTTTACCGCCTTTCGTTGATTTTTGCCGAATTTTCGGGATATCGTGCATCATTGCGTGAAAAAGAAGCTCCGTCAAGCGGAGCCCCTTTTGCTGTTGTTATCTGACCTTGGCGCTCATCACATTCGACCACTGACCGAAGTATGTAACGCCTTCGAAGATGTGGTACGAACGGATGCGGACCCAGTAGGTCGTCTTGGACTTGAGGTTGTTGATGGTCGTCTGATACGTCGAAGCCTTGTTAATCTTGATCGTCTTGACGCCCTGCGTGAACGCCGCATCGCGCGCATACTGGAGCTCATAACCGGTGAAATTCTTGGAGCCCTCCCATTTCACAACGAGTTTGTTGGTGTAGGGGTTGACCTCCTTGAGCACGCGCGTGGTGATGCGCACGGTCGTCTTCAGCGGACCGACGATACCGAGGTTATAGTTGTCCATCGGATCGGTCTTGTATGCCTTGATTCCGTACTGGTAGCGCGAACCGGCATAGACTTTCGTGTCGACCCATTCCGTATTGGTCGTGTTGTTCCAACGCTTGAAGTCGGTCCAGCCGTTGGTTGTGCTGCTCCACGCGCGACGATAGATGACGTAGCCGCCCGCGCTGTCGACCTTCTGCCAGCGGACCAGAATGCCGTCCTTGACGTTCTCGACGGAGGTCGCCTTCGTGCCGGGCAGATAAATCTTGAACCAGCCGGTTGCGGTATTCGTCGTGTTGGTGAAAGAAACGTTAATGTAGGCTGTGCCGGGGTCGACGTTGCTTACGTACGTGTAGGTGTAGAGCAGCGGATCGATGATCTCGTCAAGTTCGTTGCGCAGCGCGAACGCGGGTTTCTGCTCCTTGCCGTTGTAGACAACGTACGGCGTGGTGCCCTTATACTGCACCGCGTTCTTCTGGAACTCGAACTTCGGCGTACCGTTATACGGCATCAGCAGCGTGACCTGCATCTGACCCTTGCCGGTGTCGTAGAGGTAATCGAACGAGCTGATATAGCCGGGCAGCGTGACAAAGCCGGTGACTTTGTTGAACGGATAGACCGCAAGCTGAATCTTGTCGAATGCGCCGAGAATCAGGCTCATGTCGAACTTATAGTCGCCGCCGCTGTAGACGATTCCGCTCGGTGCAAGACGCTCCTGCTTGTTCATCTCAACCTTCTTGAGATTGACGAGCATGCCGAGCTCCAACTCGGTCAACTGGTTGCCGTAGCAATAGAGCTCCTCCAACAGCAGATTGTGATCAAGCAGCAATGCCTTTAGCGCATTGTACGGGCAGTCGAGCACCTTAAGCTTGGTGCACTGTGAGAGATCGAGCGTCTCCAGCGCGTTTGCGCCGCAGTTGAGACGCACCAGCTCGGTATTCTTGGTAAGGTCGACCGTCTTGACCGCATTCTCATAGAACGCAAGCTCTTGGAGTTTGGTGTTCGCCTTAACGTTCAGTGACTTCAGCGCGTTGCCGCACAGATTGATCGTCACCAGTTCGGTGTTCTTAGTGAGATCGACGGACTTCAGCTGATTGTTCTCCGCACTGAGCGCGGTCAGCTGCGTGTTCTTCGTTACGTCGAGCGCCGTCAGCGCGTTGGAATTCACATTCAGCGAGCACAGATTCGCATTCTTGGTCAGATCGATTGTCTTGATCTTGGTATCGTTGCACACGAAAGTTTCGAGCAGCACGTTCTTCGATAGGTCAAGCTTCTCGATCTCGTTTTTACCGACACGCAGTTCAAAGAGCTGCGTGTTCTTCGATACATCCAGTGCATTCAGCTGGTTGCTGCCGCAAGTCAGGCTCTTGAGGTTCGTGTTTTTGGAGACATCCAGCTTCTTGAGCTGATTATTTCCGCAGTTAAGCGTCTGCAGCGCCGTGCAGGGCGCCGGATCAAGGCTTGTGAGCTTGTTGCTGTCGCACAGCAGCTGAACGAGCGCGGTGTTGTAGACCAATGAGATCGACGAAAGTTTGTTGTTCGCGCAATTCAGCTTCGTGAGCTTTTTCGTGCTGCCGAGCTTGAGTTTTTCGATCTTGTTGTTCTGACAGTCGAGCGTTTCGAGCTTCTTGAGCGCGCTGACATCCAGATTCCTGATTTTGTTGTCCTTGCAGCTCAACGTCGTCAGGTTGGAGAATTTACCGATGCCTGCCAGCGACGCAATCTCCTGCCCGTCGACCGCGATCGAAGTGACCTTCTGCGCGTCCTCTTTCTTGATTGAGCAAACGCCGTTCGAATCGATCGTTACGCCCGGAATGTTTGCAACGATCCACTTGCGGAAGTTCTCGTCCGGAAAATTCTTTTCGTTGATCAGATAGACGGTCGCTTCGATATCCTCATCGGGATCGAGCACGACTGCGTCCGGATCCTCTTCGGCATCTTCGGTAAGCGCTTCCGGCTGCTCGGCTTCCGGCGCTTCCTCCGGCTGTTCGATCGGTTCCTCCGGCTGTTCGGTCGGTTCTTCCGGCTGTTCTTCCGGCATTTCGGCTTCATCGATCACAACGACTTCCGATTCGTCCGGTTCCGGGGCGGTAACCGGTTCCTCCGGCTCGCCGTCCGCAACCGCCGCAGGCAGCAACGCCGCGAGCATCAGAAGGCACAGTATAAAAGCTGTCAACCGTTTCTTCATGATTGTTAACCTCCGATTTGTGTATATCGATGTATGTATATACATTCTCTGTTTACAGTATAGCATCCCGCTTTGGAAATTGCAAACCAAAACTGCCCGAAAAAAACGAGAAAAACCCGCTGTTTTGCGGATTTTACAATTTATCTGGGCAGGTTGCCCCATATTCGCACCCGCCCCGTTATGCATGCAAAGGCGATTCGTGCGATGTGCAATGCGCGCGTTCATGCGCGAGCAGCCGCTCCTTTTTCGAAAGCCCGCCTGCATAGCCGGTGAGCGTGCCGTTTTTTCCGATCACGCGATGGCACGGCACAAGAATCGAAACCGGATTGCGCCCGACCGCCGAACCGATCGCGCGCGCCGAAGTGCCGAGCTGCTTTGCAAGCGCTGCGTAGGAGACCGTTTCACCGTACGGGATCGCAAGCAACGCATTCCACACCCGCTTTTGGAACGGCGTACCCTGAAGCGCGAGCTTCGGCAGCGTCTTCGGCGCGTTGCCCGCAAAGTAATCCGAAAGCCAGCGACGCGTCTCACAAAACACGGGCAGCGCCGCTTCCGTGCCCGCAAGCGCAGGCATATGTTTCTGTCCGTCAAAGTACAACCCCATGAGCGCTTCCCCGTCGGATACGAGCACGACGCCGCCGAGCGGCGTATCGAGATGCTGTGTATAATACATGCTTTTTCCCTCCGTATCGTCGCTTCAGTATAGCACGGGTCCCTTCTTTTGCGCAAGCTTCGGCAAACGGCACAAAGCTCTTGCTTTTTCCGGCGGCGACTGATATACTTTGCTGCACAAATAATGACTTTCGGAGTATCAGATATGAAGAAACAGGACAGAAAAAAGCGTCATGCGCTTCTCATGGCAAAAGAAACGTCCGCGATCGAGAGCGTGCGCAGCGGCGGCACATTCCATGAACAGCTTTTGGAATTTGCGGTCTCGCTTGCGAACAAGCTGCAGGCCTGCGGCGCGGAAACCTACCGCGTCGAAGACACGATCACGCGCATCGTCAATGCCTACGGCGTGGAGCGCGTGGATGCATTCGTCATTCCGAACAGCATCATGGCAAGCCTTGAAACCGACGATGGGCAGATCCTTACCAAGATTCGCCGCCTGATGGGCAGCGACACCATGCTCGACGGCATCGAACGCTATTCGGCGCTGTGCCGCCGCATCTGTGCCGAGCGCCCCGATATGGCGACGGCGCGCAGGCTCTTGCGCGAAACCGAATCGAGCGTCTGTCGGTATAACCTGTTCGTTTTCTTTGCGGCAGCGTTTCTGATCGGCGTCGGCTTCGGCGCGTTCTTCGGCGGCGGCATTCTCGAAATGCTTGCGGCCGGGCTGTGCGGGCTTGCGATCGGCGCGGCGCAGAAGTTCATGGGACGGCTGCATGCCAACGCGTTCTTCACCTCGTTCGTCTGCAGCTTCATCCTCGGCTTCCTCGCCAACGCGCTTGCGGCGGTCGGTGTCGGGCGGAACGCGGACATCGCCGTCATCGGCGCAATCATGATTCTTGTGCCGGGATTTCTCTTTACCAACAGTCTTCGCGACGTCATCTACGGCGATACGATGTCGGGTCTCAACCGTCTGGTGCAGGTTGCCATCATCGCCGTTGCGCTCGTTATCGGTACCAGTGTGGGCGTGACGCTTGCAAGACAGCTGTTTCCGAACATTGCAACCGGTCTTACGCCGATCGAATATGCGCTGCCGCTGCAATGCCTTGCAGGGCTGATCGGCACGCTCGGCTTCGGGCTGATGTTCAACATGCACGGGCGCGGCATTCCGTTCGCACTGTTCGGCAGCATCATCTCCTGGGTTGTGTGCAGTCTCTGCATGCGTGCAGGGCTCAGCGAGCCGTTCAGCTACCTGATTGCGGCGTTCGCTTCCGCATTCTACGCCGAGATCATGGCGCGCATCCGCAAATTCCCCGCAACAAGCTATCTGCTGTGTGCGCTTGTACCGCTGATTCCCGGCGGCGGCATCTATTACACGATGGATTTCATTCGCCGCGGTATGCTGACCGAAGCGTACAATAAGGGCATGATGACCGCCATGATCGCGGGCGGCGTGGCAATCGGCGTGCTGCTCGTATCCACCGTCTTCCGCATGTGGGGCGTGTGGGCACACCGCCGCAAGGCAAAGAAGGCATAAGGTGAGCGTATGCGTAATCCGATCCGACACACTGACGACGCGCTGCTGAACGATCTCAAAGCGTATCTTGCGCGCAATTATATCGAAGAAGAGCCTCTTCTTTCGTACGTGCGAAGATCGGCGAAAAACGCCCGCCGCGCAGACTTCGTTCTTTATGCGGAGGAATCCGTCTGCGAAGACGCCGCCCGTCCCGCACCGCAAAGCAGCCCCGCCGTTGCCGCAAAGCGGGCGGAGAGCCTCGAAGACCTTCTCAAACAAAAGGAGACCGGTTTTTCCGAGCATCTGCTCTCCCTGCTCAACGAATGCGGTGAGAAGGATTCGACAATCTACCGCCGCGCCGAAATCAGCCGGCAGCTGTTCCATAAGATTCTGAACAATACGGATTATCGACCGACGAAGAGTACCGCAATCCAGCTTGCGCTGGGGCTGCGGCTCGATATGGCAGGCACGCAGACGCTGCTCGGAAAGGCCGGATACGCGCTTACACGCAGCAGCAAGACGGACCTTGTTGTACAATACTTTATCGAACGCGGCGAATACAGCGTCATCACGATCAACGCCGCGCTCTATGACTGCGGACTGCCGCTGTTGAAGACCGGCTCGGCTGTATGAAACTGTCAACTGCGAATTGACAAAAACCTCCTTTGCATCTGTTACGATACGGACAGAACAACAAAGGAGGTCGTTTTTATGAATCCGAATCTGACAGAAATTGTTTTTATCCTTGACCGCAGCGGCTCGATGGCAGGGCTCGAAGCGGATACCGTCGGCGGCTTCAATGCGATGGTCGAACGGCAACAGAAAGAAGCGGGCGACGCCCTGCTCTCCGCGGTGCTGTTTTCGGACGGCAGCGAAGTGCTCTATGACCGCGTGGACATCCGAAAGGTCGAACCGATGACCGGTGCGCAGTATCGGGTCGGCGGCTGCACGGCTTTGCTCGATGCGATCGGCGACGCGGTGCGCCATATCAGAAATGTACATAAGTATGCCCGCGCAGAGGACCGTCCCGCAAAGACCTTGTTCGTGATCACCACAGACGGCATGGAGAACGCAAGCCGCCGCTATACCTACGATGCGGTACAGAAGCTCGTCAGGGAGATGCGCGAGCGATACGATTGGGAATTCCTGTTTCTCGGCGCAAACATGGACGCGATCGCGCAGGCGAAACGGTTCGGCATCTCCGAAAAACGCGCGGTACGCTACGAATGCGACAGCGCGGGCACGGCGCTGAACTATGCGGTCGTCAGCGATACGATCGGCAGTTTCCGCAAGGGCGAAGCGATCGCCGAGGACTGGTGCGCTGCGATCGAACGCGATTACAGTGAGCGCGGAAAGAAAGACAGATAATACTACAATTCTGCACGGAACTTTTCGGGGTCCTTTTGCGTCTGACGTTATAGAAAGACGCGAAAGGACCTCATTTTAATGAAACGAATGCTGATTGTTCTGCTGCTTGCGGCGATGCTTACGGGCTGCGTGCCGACGCCGGAGCACGAAATCGTGGAAAACAAGGGCGACAAAAAGAATTGGCAGACCGAGGCGCAGCCGATCTCGGACACCGTCGGCATGCCCGCAGACGCGCCCGCGGAGGCAAAGGATTACGAACAGCAGGAAAGCCCGCTCTATGAACGGCTCAACGCGCCAAAATTCTGGAGCACGGAAAACAACGATTACGGCTTTCCGATCGTGGCGAACGACTGCCCCGTGTATCTGCCGGACGTGCAGGCGGTGCCGGTGCTCGAAGCGGAGCCGCGCGAGATCACGCAGGACGATCTGGACGCGGTAATCTCCGTGATTTTCCCGATGGACGGGCTCAAATGGTATCCGCGCGGGCAGATCACCAAGGAGGACTGCGCGCGCCTCATCCGCAGCGCGCAGGAGGACCTTGCAAACACCGAGCCGGGCTCCTCTGACTACAAGTATTACGAACAGCGCTTGCGCGAATACGAGGAGTGCTATTCGAAGCTCTACGAGGTCGCGCCGTTCGCCTCCGAGATCCGGCCGATCGAGCCGGTGCTCGGCACGTATCAGCAGGGATTTGCCGTCGAAAAGGACAAGGATCCGGTCGCACACTACATCCACGGATTCAGCGGCGAAACGACGGTCGCGGGAGAAAAATGGTCGCTCGAAGCGCACGTCAACGAGGAGATCTACGGCAACAGCATCTACGCAAAGCGCGGCACCGATCTCTGGTCCGACAGCGAACAGCCGCTCGACGCGCCGTACGGCGTCGAGATGACCCGCGCCGAGGCGCTGAAAAAGGCGACAGAGCTTTCAGAGAAGCTCACCGGAAGCGAGCTTGCCCCCTGCTACCTGGCGCCGATGTACTTTTCCTCCAACGGGCCGGTCTGCTTCCGACCGGACTGGCGCTGGTCGCGGTGGCGCGTGGTGCTGATGCGCACGTTCAACGGCTTTGGCACCGCCTATGCGAAGGAGGACGTCGGCAGCGCAGAGGATTCGACTGTCACGCGACCGGTTGGCAATGAAAAGCTGACGATCGACTTTGACGATCAGGGCGTGACCGCGATCGCCTGGAACACGCCGATGCGCGTGACCGGCATTGTCAATTCCGACGCGACGCTGCTCTCCTTTGAGGAAGCAGCGGGCAAGGCGATGAAGCACATCGCGGCGTTCTGGAAGCCGAGTGCCAAGAGCGCCGCGGTCCGCGGCGAACCGTTCACCGTCTATCTTCATCGCGTGACGCTCGGGCTCTGGCGCATCGCGAAGAAGGACGGCGGGTACTACTATGTACCGGTCTATCACTTCTTTGCCGATCCGAACGAAGAACGTTGGATGACGACCGAGGGCTTCTGGGACGAGGAAGGCTCGCCGCACAGCCGGTTTCTGGACACGCTCTCGCGCATTGAATCCGGCGCGTTCGTGCCGGAGGACTATTACGATCCGCTCGGCAACGCATGCCTGACCTTCGGCGGCGAGTACTGGGGCGGCATTACGGTCAATGCGCTCGACGGCACGATCATCAACAAGGACGTCGGATACTGAGAAATACAAAAAGCCTCCGCGCGGAGGCTTTTTTCAATACCGAACGGATTTCACATCCGTGAGCACAATGCCGGAAGGGGTGAAGCGCACCTCGGCCGAATAGCCGCCGAGGTTCGGCGCTTCCCATTCGTAAAAGCCCTTCTTCGGCTCAGCAAACGCCGCGAAGATTGCCATGATGACCCCGCCGTGGACCACAAAAACCGCGTCGGTGTCGATCGTTTGCAACGTTTCGATAAACGCCTCAGTCACGCGCGCACGGAAGCCCGCCTGCGATTCGCCGTTCGGACACGCGCCTTCGCAGAGATCGTCCACCCACTTGCGATAGACGGGATCGTGTTCCATTTCGTCCGCCGAGCGTCCCTCGAAATCGCCGAAATCCATCTCGTGCAGGTCCTCAACAATAATCTGTTCCGCATGCGGAAACAGAATTCTCGCAGTCTCGCGCGCTCTTTTCAGCGGCGAAACGTAGACAGTTGAAAGTGTCTCATCCTTTCTTGCACGCTCGGCTTCCGCCCGCCCCTCAGGGCAGAGCGGCACGTCCGAAACGCCCGTATAGCGCCGCAGAAGATTGCCCGCCGTCTTGCCGTGGCGGATCAGCGTCACACGCATGGCAGTTCCCCCTTCAAAACCGTCGGAATGCCCGCAACAATGCGCACGACCGCATTTGCTTCCGCTGCAAGCCGCACGCAAAGCCGACCAACCGCCTCGCGATACGCGCGGTCTGCTTTCTCGAGCGGAATCACGCCGCTGCCGACCTCGCAGCAGAGCACCAAGTCCTTTTTGCATAGCGGTGCAAACAACGCATCCGCGTGTTCGGGATCGCGCCGCACCAGCGCTTCCAAGCCGACCAGAACGGGCTTACCGTCCGAAACATCGGTCGTAAAGTCTGCGTCGGTATAGCCGAGCGAACGCGCATATGCGGTTTTACCGGCGCCGAAACCGCCCAAAATCAGAACCATAGCGCACCGATCCTTTCCGAAAGTACAAGTCCCAAAAGCATGGCAATCGAGCAAAGCGAAATGCAGTATCCCGCAAGATCGCCCGACATGCCGTGAAACTGTTTCTTTGCCGTATGCGCAACAACGAGGAACACCAAACCGCCCGCAGCCGCCGTCAGCCCCGCCGACAGCGGATCGAGCGCTGCCGCGCCCGCAAGCGCAAACACGATCCACGCGATCAGAATGCCGACGGTCGCCTTGGACGAGGCGTCATGAAAGGTTTTCAACATACCCTCCTTGTTATAAGGCTTGAGCGCCGCGCCCGCAAGGGAACCGACGGCGCGCGCAAGCACATGCGTAATCCCCAAAAGCCCGACCGTTTTCCACGAGAGCGGCAGCGCCGCCGCAAGCCCGAAGTACAGCAGCAGCCAGCAGCCGACGCCGAGAATTGCGAACGCGCCTGCGTGCGGATCCTTCAATATCGCGCGTTTCTTTTCGGCGTCCGCGTGGCTTGCGAGCGCGTCGACCGTGTCCGCAAAGCCGTCCATATGAATGCCGCCGGAGATCGCGATCGGCAGTACGGTCAGAACGACCGTCGAAAGGAATGCGGGCAGCTGTATCAGGTTTGAAACCCAGAAGTACAGGCAGCCGAGCCCGCCGATCACAACACCGACCAGAGGCAGTGCGCAGAGCACGCCTTTGAGGCTGTAGCGGTCCCACGCAATGCGCGGCGTCGGCAGGATCGAGAAGGTGGAAAATGCGGCGACAATCGCCGTCCACAGGGTTTTCATTGCGGCAACGCTCCTTTCAGCAGAATCGGAATGCCTGCGACGAGCTCAACCACCGTATCGGCTTTCGCCGTCAGCGCAGCGTTGATGCGACCCATCGCACGGATGTAAGCTTCGGTCTCCGGCGCATAGCCGCAGCCGTCGGAGCCGACGTCGTTGGTGATGACGACCAGCAGATCGCACTGCGCGCGCAGTGCGTCGACGCCCGTAAGCACGGTGTTTTCGGGCTCCTTGATATTGCCCTTGTCGTCGAACATCTCATTGGCGGTAAGATTGGCAATGCACTCCAAGAGCACTGTCCCGCGCTGCGGAAGCCGCAGGGAAGCATAGTCCGTGTAGCGCTCAATCGTCGTAAAGCCCTTGCCCGCGCGCAGCGCCTGATGCCGTTTGATCTTCGCCTCGCCCTCCGCGCCGTACGGGCGCATCGAAGCAAGATAGAAGCGCGGACCGGAGGATTGCATGCACAACGATTCCGCAAACGCGCTCTTGCCGTTTGCCGCGCCGCCGGTCAACAGGATCATCATCGCAGGTCCCCTTTCTGCGGCACGTACTGCGCAATGCCGGTTTCTGCAAACGAGACGGACCCGTCATACACCGCAAGCGCCGCGTCCAATAGCGGCAGCAAACACACAGCGCCGGTGCCCTCGCCGAGTTTCATATCCGCAAACAGGATTGCGGAAAGCCCGAGCTCCGATAGGATCGCCTGCGCCACCGGCTCCGCGGAGCAGTGGCTTGCTAGCATGGCGGTCCTGCAATTGGGAACAAGCCGCGCCGCAACCAGCGCCGCAACCGAGCTCGGCAGCCCGTCGACGATCACCGGGATCCGATGCAGCGCCGCGCCGATGTACAGCCCGACCATTCCCGCAAGGTCGAATCCGCCGACCTTTCTGAGTACGTCGAATGCATCGGCGGAATCGGGCCTGTTGATTTCGATCGCTTTACGGATCGCCGCGCATTTGCGCAAAAGCCCTTCGTCGGACAACCCCGCGCCGCGTCCCGTGACAGTTTCGACCGGAAGATCGAGAAGCACCGTCGCAATTGCCGACGACGTTGAAGTGTTCCCGATGCCCATCTCGCCGGTGACAAGGATGCGATAGCCTTTTTCCGCGAGCAGGTTCGAGAGTTTCACACCGTTTTCAATCGCCGTTATTGCCTGCGCCTCGGTCATGGCCGGGCCTTTTGCCATATTCTGCGTGCCGTCTGCAACGTGCAGATCGAGCACGCCGTCCACGCGCGTGTTCATGCCGAGATCGACGGAAAACACGTCGGCTTTCGCCGTCTTTGCCATCAGACAGACCGAGGAGCGATGATCGCGAATGCGCCCTGCCATCACGGCGGTGACCGACGCATCCGTCTGCGTCACGCCTTCCTCGACAATTCCGTTGTCCGCGCAGAGCACCGCGACCGCACGCTTTTCGATCGAGACGCGTTCGTCGCCGGTCAGCCCCGCAATGCGGATGATCGCGGTCTCCAGCTTGCCGAGCCCGTTCAAAGGCTTTGCGATTCCGTCCCAGTGCGCCTTAGCGCGCGCTGCCGCCGCCGTATCCTGCGGCGCGATGTTCGCGTTCCATTGCGCAAAGATTTCGTTCCGTTCCGTCATATGCCCATACGCCTCCATGATAGCTTCATATTAGCACCCAAGCGCGAGCGCTGTCAATCAAAAAAGGCTCTCGGCGATATGCCGAAAGCCCTGTAATCCCAGTATGTACCGACGAGCGCCGCAAGCGCGTTGTAAACGCACGCACGTTTGCCTCGAAGGAAGCACGAAAAACTGAAATCGTCAAATCGGCACCATGTGCATCGGATTTGACTCCTTGCAGCCTGCGCCGCCCGGTATGCCGCAGATTTATAGGCGCAGACTGAAAACCGGTCGGTTGAAAGCATTTCAACCGACCGAAAGCCCTTTGCCGTTTACTCGTTAGTTGAAGTCTGCGGGATTGATTGTAACGATGTTGCTGATCGTTGCATTGCCCTCAAGATCTGCATAGATCACGACGAGCTGCATCGAAACGACCGGCTCAAGCGTGACAAGCGAGCTGTGGCAGAGGAACGCGTAGTTCGTGCCCGCGACAAGCTGCGTACCAAGGAGCGCAACCGGTGTCAGTCTGTTGCCGACAAAGCCTTCCAGCGCCTTTGCAAATACCGTTGCCGCATCCTCAGGCATGGCGTCCATCGCCTCCGCCGTCTCCGGCGCAAACCAGCCGCCCGAAAGCTGTTCAGGTGCGCCTTTGTCCTCCTTCTGCGCATACGCGCCGAGGTCGAAATCCGCAACGTTTGTGAGCTGCGCGTTGCCCTCGAGGTCGCGATAGATCGTCAGCACCGCAAGGTCGGTCACCGGATTTGCGGTCACCATGGTACGCGTGCAGAGAATCGAGTAGTTCATGCCCGCCACGACCTGACTGCCGAGGAAAGCAACCGGCACATACGTTGCGCCGACAAGCTCTTCCGTCACCGCCTTGAACGCCGCTTCGGCTTCCTCGGGCAGCTGTGCTTTGCCTTCGCCGATGATTGTCCAGCCGCCGACAACCGGAACCTCCGGCAGTTCGATTTCGGGCAGTTCAACGTCGCCTGCGGAATCATCCGCGGGGGTATCCGCATCATCTGCGGGCTTCGGTTCATCGATCGACGGCTTTGACGTACAGGCGATTCCACCGAGCAGCAGCATCGCGATCAGAATGGCAATGATTTTTCTCATGATTGTGAATTTCCTTTCTGCTTTGTTTCAATTTATATACCGCGCATCCGTCCAAAAGGTTGCGGCACATTTCGCTGTCGCTATTATATACGATCCGTTGCATGATTGCAAGAGAAAACTCTCCGTCTGCTCGGAAGATCAAACCGTTCAGATAAACCGTGCGGGACGCAGGGGCTTGTCCCAGAAGATCACGGCGTTCGCGCGCTTGCAGAGAACGTCAACATCCTCCTGCAGCGTTTCCAAGAGCAGCTCCTCGCGTTTCTTTGAGCGGCGCCCCGGCGCTTCGTAGAGAACATCCTCATAATATGCATCGTAGGACACGCGGAAATCATCAGCGTCGATATGCGGAAAGAAGCTGACTGCCGCACTGTAACGCACATGCTTCTTTTCGCTCGTGACCGTCAGCATCACCAGCGCGCCGTGCCGCACGACGCCGTTCGCCGCGCAGTCCGCTTCAAAATACTGTTCGTAAACGTTGAATGTCATCGGTTTCCCTCCCTAAACTGTCACTTCATAGACATCCGTTCCGCCCGTTGCATAGCGGTGAAGATCCTTCGGATCAAAGACGCCGCGGTCCGTGATTACGCCGGCGACAAGCTCCGGCGGCGTGATATCGAACGCCGGATAGTAGCCCTTGACGCCGTCGCACGCGGTCTTTTGTCCCATGGCTTCCAATACGAATTTCGGATCGCGAAACTCGATCCTGACGGTATCGACCGTCGGATGCACAAGGTCCGGCGCACCGGTCACATAGTACGGAACGCCGAGATACTTCGCCGCGATCGCAATCTGAAACGTGCCGACCTTGTTGACAACGTATCCGTCCATGCAGATTGCGTCCGCCGCCGAGGTGAACACGTCCACGTGTTCGCGCTGCAGAACAAACGCCGGCATGTTGTCCGTGATGACGGTGACGTCGAAGCCCATTTCGTAACAGACCGTTGCGGTGAGCCTTGCACCCTGAAAGTACGGACGCGTTTCGGGGCAGAAAATGCGCAGATTTTTGCCCTTCTCCCTTGCCTCCTTGAGCATCATGCCGACGATCGTCTCCGCAAAGCATTGCGTGAGAATCGTACCGTTCTCGGGAAAACGCTCGACAAGATACGTCGCCATCTTCGCTATCTTTGTGTAGCGGCGGTTGTTCGCCTCGATCGCCCGCGCCTTGATCGCTTCCGCGACGTCCGCGCCCGAAGCCCACGCCGCTTCGGCGGCTTCGGTCATCTGCTCACAGATACGCGCCATGCGCTTCTCCGTCGTCGGGCGCGCATGGCTGAGCCGATCCGCTGCCGCCGCCAGATATGCACGCTGCTCCGTTTCGGGCATGGTTCGGCACTCGTACGCCGCAAGCGCCATGCCCATTGCCGCAGCAGGGTACGGACCTGCGCTTTGCGTCACCATGTCCGCAATCGCCTGCGCTACTTCACGATGCGTGCGGCAGGTCACAAACGACACCGTGCGCGGATAGCAGCGGCGGTCCAGAATGCGTACCGCACCGTCCTCGTACCAGGCGATGTTCTCATACTGCAGCATAAAGGCAAGTCCGGAATCGGGTCGTTCCATCGGCGAAATCCTCTCCTTTTCTGCCGCTATTATACAGGAAAACACGCACACTTGTCCATCCCTTATAAATAAGACGTTCGAAAGCGCCGAAAGGTTGCAAAATTCGCTTCCAAATACGGCAGAATTATGGTATGATGGATGCAATTAAATGAACGGAGGTCGTTATGAACGGAGATTTTACGCTTTATACCCCCACCAAGGTCGTGTTCGGTCACGAAGCGGAAACAAAGACCGGTGAACTCGTCAGGCAATTCGGCGGCAGCTGCGCGCTCATTCACTACGGCGGCGGCAGCGTCGTACGTTCGGGACTTTTGGATCGCGTCAAGGCGTCGCTCGACGCGGCGGGTGTTCGCCATGTCGAACTCGGCGGCGTGGTGCCGAACCCGAGGCTTGAAAAGGTCTATGAGGGAATCGCGCTCGCCAGGGCGAACGGTGTGGATTTTCTGCTTGCCGTCGGCGGCGGCAGCGTGATCGACTCCGCAAAAGCGATCGCCTATGCGCTTGCGGAACCCGATTGCGACGTCAAGGAGCTCTATGAGCATACCCGCGCGCCCAAAGCCTGCCTGCCCGTCGGCGCGGTGCTGACCATCGCGGCAAGCGGCAGCGAGATGAGCGACAGCAGCGTCATCTCCTACGAGGACAAAAAGCGCGGGTGCAACTCCGACCTGTGCCGACCGAAATTCGCGATCATGAATCCGGCGCTGACGGCAACACTGCCTGCGTATCAGACGGCAGCCGGCTGCTCGGACATTCTGATGCATACGATGGAACGGTATTTTGTGCAGGGTCCGAAGATGGAAATCACCGACGCAATCGCCGAAGGACTTTTGCGTACGGTCATGCGCTATGCGGTCGTGCTGCGCGACGATCCGACAAACTACGAAGCCCGCGCGGAGATCATGTGGGCGGGCTCGCTCTCGCACAACGGGCTGACCGGCTGCGGCAACGACGGCAACGATTTTGCTTCGCACCGTCTCGAGCACGAGCTCGGCGCGCTGTACGACGTCACGCACGGCGCGGGTCTGACTGCGGTGTGGGGAAGCTGGGCGCGATATGTATACAAAAACTGTCTCCCGCGCTTTGTCCGCTTTGCAACGAACGTGATGGGCGTCAGCCCGCAGGCAAGCGACGAGGAGACAGCGCTTATGGGCATCGCCGCGACGGAGGACTTCTTCCGCAGCATCCGCATGCCGACCAACCTCAGCGAGCTCGGCGTCCATCCGAGCGAGGACGACATCCTGCTGCTTGCGCATAACTGCGCCGTCGCGACCGACGGCAAGGTCGGCAGCGCCATGAAGCTGTACGAAGCGGATATGGCGGCGATCTATCGCATGGCAAACGCATAATCACCGTATCAAAAACGCCGGAAGGGTTTACACCCCTCCGGCGTTTCGTATGCCCGTATGTCAGAAGATGCGCAGGGCGTGCGTCTCCGCCTTGTAGGCGTCGAAACCTTCCTTGCGCGCCTGATGTTTGTCCGCCATCGGGATGCTGATGAACCAAAACATCAGGGTATTGACGACGGCGCCGAACACAAGCTGCCAGACGCCTTTAAGCGCCGCGATCGATGCAAAGGCCACGCCCCACCACATGAGAATCTCGCCGAGGTAGTTCGGATGCCGCGCATGCTTCCAGAGTCCTTCGCGGATAAAGCCCGTCCTGTGCGCCCTGCGGAAGCGGTGCAGCTGAACATCGGATACCCCCTGCAGCACGGTCGCCGCGAGCGACAGCAGAAGTCCGAAAAGACAGAGCCAATTCCACGGCGCGCCGCGCTCGATCACGAGCACCGCAGGCAGCGTCACGCAATAGACCACCAGCGTCGGGAACAGATGGATGCCGCAGAAATTGACGAGCGGATAGAGCGCGCCGGTTTGTTCTTTAAGCATCGTGTAGCGCCAATCCTGATAAGCGAGCCCGTGGAACGTATACGCCCAGTTTGCGGTGAGCCGCACGCCCCAGATCGAAACGACAACCAGCAGCGCCGCGCCGATCGGCGTCAGCCCGCGCATGCAGGCAAAGCCGGATAGAATCACGATCGGCTGCACACTCCAGTACGGATCGTAAACCGACGCGTTCTTCAAAAGCACGCTGAACACGAACACGAACGTCGTCGCGCAGACGTCCGCAAGCAGGAGCTTCAGCCAGAATGCACCGGGCAGCACACGATATAAAAGGCACCCCAAAGCAATCGCCGCCGCATAGACGAGCGCTATTACAACGCATCCGACCCACCTGTTGTTCCGCATATTCCGATCCCCCGATCCCCGAATTCCGCGCAACATCATATCATCCGCGAAAAAGCCTGTCAATCGCGTCTTACCGCTTGCAAGCGAACGGAACATTTGCTATACTGTATGCGAAATGCATTTGCGGGAGGACATATGAATCGAACGGAATCGCACCCCAAGAATCCGACGCACGGCCGGAAGGTCCTGCATGAAGTCAAAGCCGTCATTTTGATGGCGCTGATGATAACGGTCGAAGCGCTGGCGGTTGTGCTGCTGTATACGCCCGCGGGCGTCGTTACCGGCGGTGTGACCGGTATCGGCATGTTGATCTCGTACGCTACCGGCGGCAGCTTTCCGAGCTGGGTGTTCGTCATGATTGCGAATACGCCGCTTTTGATCCTCGCTTTCAAATATCTGCATATCCGCTTCACGATCTATACGCTGATTATGACCGTGCTGTTCTCCGTAGAGCTTGCGATCTTCGGGAACATCCCCTTCCCCGCGCTGTTTGACGTGTCCGAGCCCGCATGGCGGGTTGTCAGCGTAATCTTCGGCGCGGTCACCATGGGCTTTGCGGGCGGCATGATCGTGCGACTCGGCGGCAGCACCGGCGGCATGGATATCGTTTCGCTGCTCCTAAACCGCAAGTTCTCGATCTCAATGGGGACGATCTCTATGTCGCTGAACGTCGTAATCGCGGTCACGCTCGGCGTGGTGCGCGCGATCGGCGCGCATGATTTCCGCGCGGGCGTCGAAGGCGCAGCGCTGTCGATCATCGTGCTGTTCATTACAAGCATCGCGTTTAACAATGTCATCCTCGGCATCAACCGCACCAAGACGCTGTTCATCATCTCCGACAAGTGGGAGGAGATCGCGCCGGAGGTCTTAAATCGCATGCACCGCGGCGTCACATATATCCCCTGCCGCGGCGCGTATACGAATTCCGAAAAAACGCTGGTCTACATCCTGACGAAAACGATCGAGCTGGCGAGCATTCGCCGGATCGTGCTCGAAAAGGATCCGAAGGCCATCATCTCCATCATCGATACGCGGGAGGTCATCGGCAAAGGCTTCTCCGCAGTCAACTGACAGAAAGGAAGGAAAAACAGTATGAAGAATTGGATTGAACAAACGCTGCCCGCGCAGATCGAGGACCTGAAAGCTCTCGTGCGCATTCCCTCCGTCTCCCGCGGCGATCCCGCCGAGGACGGCAAGCCGTTCGGCAAGACCGTGTACGAAGCGCTGCAGGCGACGCTTGCAATTGCGCGCAGGCTCGGGCTGAAGGCTTGGGACGTGGACGGCTACTGCGGCGTCGTCGAGTACGGCGAGGGTGAGGAAATCCTCGGCATTCTTGCGCATCTGGACGTCGTGCCGGAGGGCGAAGGCTGGTCGGTTCCGCCGTATTCCGCAACCGAGAAAGACGGCCGCATCATCGGCCGCGGCACGCTGGACGACAAGAGTCCCGCGCTTTCCGCGATCTATGCGCTCGCCGCCGCCAAGGCCTGCGGACTTTCGATGAAGCGCCGCGTGCGCGTCATTCTCGGCTGCGATGAGGAAATCGGTTCCCTCGGCGTTGAGCATTATCTGAAGGTGGAAGGACAGCCGACGCTGGCGTTCACACCGGATGCGGAGTATCCGGTTGTCAACTCCGAAATGGGCATCCTGCACACGACATATGAGAAGCACTATCCGTCTTCGCTTCGCATCGACTGCGGTACCGCGGCGAACGTCATTCCGGGCGTAATCCGCGCAGAGCTCCCGTGCAAGGCGGTTCCGATCCATGCGCCGGTAGGCTATACCGTAACATACGACGAAAACCGCATCACGGTCGAAGGCCGCGGCGGGCACGCGTCGATGCCGGAGTTTGCGAAGAACGCGCTGCAGGCGCTGTTGAAGATTCTGACTGTGCAGCCGCTGCCGGAAGCGGACAAAGAGACAGTCCGCGCGCTGCATGCACTGTGGCAGTTCGACATGCACGGCGAAGCCTTGGGCATCGACGTCACCGACGAATCGGGACGCATCACCTATCAGCCCGACGTGATCCGCTTCGACGAAAACGGCGTACGCTTCATCGCCGACTGCCGCCATCCGTTCACCGCAAAAGCGGAGGACCTTTTGAAGACGTGGGATGCGGCGTACGGCAAAATCGGCTTTGCGCGCACCGATACGGTCATCAATCCCGGTCACTTCATACCGGCGGACAGTGAGCTCGTTTCCACGCTGATGGATATCTATAACGAGCTGAATCACTCGAACAGCAAACCGCTGTCGCTGGGC
>JAEEGL014277808.1_pt1 | contig 30187 bp, 22 predicted proteins | sample 9134231 | NCBI WGS metagenome assembly JAEEGL01 (sample SAMN16246548, study PRJNA631951) | gut metagenome | biome: gut microbiome; feature: rumen; material: fiber-attached | host: Bos | place: Iran: Karaj | collected 2018-10 | reverse complement strand
TTACTTGGTTTCGTTCTTTTTGAACTTCTTCCGAAATTTCTCTTTGACTCCCCTCGCTTTCGCTTGGTTCGTCTCCGGAACTTTCGGGGTTGCATTACTGTTTTTTTGTCAATGTGCTTTTGTCGTTCCCGTATCGGGCGACTCTGTTAGATTACCACCGTCAAGGTTTCTTGTCAACAACTTTTTTAAAATTTTTTTAAAATTTTTGTTTTTTGCTAAAAGCAGTTGTTTTTTGCTTTGATTACGTAAACCGTTTTGACGATTTATGTAAATCTACCCTTTAGATGGAAAAAGCAGTTCCTTATAAAAGGTAACTGCTTCGCGGAGAAGGAGGGATTTGAACCCTCGCGCCGGTTGCCCGACCTACACCCTTAGCAGGGGCGCCTCTTCGGCCTCTTGAGTACTTCTCCGAATCACTGGTACTTTATTAAATTACGCACCCAAAAATCGGGTGCGTAATTAATTATACGGATTTAACTATTACATGTCAAGATAATTTTTAGAACTCAATAACTTCAGGTGCAACGGTAAACGAACTGAATGCTGCCTTTGCATTTTTCAGATAGAATACTTCTGTTTTTCCTATGATAATAAATCTCATCACTCTGCAGGAACCGGTTCCGCAGCCGTGCCGGCATCCGGCGCCTGAGTATCCGACTGATCAGCAGGCGCAGTGTTATCATCAGGAACAACCATACCATTGGGATCATCCGTGATAACGGTATCATTCGGATCGGCAACCATTGTATCATCAGTCTGTGGCAGAACATCAACAGGTATATCCGGATTTTCTTCTGCGGTACTTTCCGTAGCCGGCGTATAGGTCGTGCTTCCGTATGTCACCGGCGACAGTGATGATGGTGCATCCGGAAAAACATGGCTGAAATAATCCGTGGACACACACTTCTTACAATAATTTATTTTATTTTTCACCATAGTCTGAATCGACTCAACATATCCATCCGGAATCTCCACTTCATCACTTACAGGAGTAAAGCGTCCACCTGTATATGTCCCCAGATCAGTTTTCCACTCGTACCCCAGATTAAATATGAGCGGCTGCGCATCAGAAAGCACATCCCTGCCCACCATAAGCCTCGAATCAAAATCCACGCCGAATAGATTTAATAAAGTGGGAGTTATATCCGGCGAAAAAACCGGCTTATCCACAATTATCGGATCCATATCTTCCAGCGCTCCGGACCAGATTATGAGCCTGTTGTGATCCCTGAACAGATTGTTTGTTATAGGGGCACCATAAAGTTCCGTCAGCATTGGCTTCCCTACCGAATCCGCAGTTGAATCAAGGCCATAAGGAAAATGATCCGCACATATCACTATGACAGTATCATCGGCAATGCCTTTCTTTTCGAGCTCATCTATAAGATACTCCATAGCGGCATCCAGCTCTATCTGACATGCAAGATAAGCCTTTACCGTATCCGAATAGTCCAGATCCTTTACGGCGTCCCAATGTTTTTTGGACATTGCATTAGATCCGAGGGAATAAAGACTGTGACCACTGACAGACATGTAATAAATATTAAAAGGCTGCCGGTCGATATATGTCGGCAGAGACCCCTCTATCATTTCCAGATCACTCTCCGGCCATGTGTGCCTGACAAATTTCTCCACTCCGTTGCCATATCCCATGTAGCCGTTTGAATAACCGAAATTAATGTGTGTTACATTTCTATTATAATAAGTGTATGAATTGTTATGATACATCATCCCATAGTAGCCCAGCTGATTTAACTGGTAACCCATGGTCATATAATTTAATTTATTTCTGGTATTCAGCATAGACGAGCCCCCCGATGTAGGAAGCATTCCCATTATCACGCTGTATTCGCCGCCCGTTGTGCCGGCACTTGTCGGCTGGTAAAAATCCGTGAACTGAATCCCCTTTGTAGCCATCCTGTACAAAGTAGGAGTTCTTTCCTCATCTATAGCTTCCGCAGAAAAAGCCTCGGCGGTAATAAGGATCAGGTTCTTTCCTTCGAACAACCCCGTATACTCATTTTTCATTGAAGGAGTAAGCGAAGCAACATAAAGATCCAGCCCCTGCAGATCTCCCGACGCTGTTTCCGCAAGTGCGGCAAAATCAATGTCCAGCATATTTGGTGTATAGACGATCTCTTCCGTAACTGTTTCCGCCATGTCTTCTGAAACAATTTCTGTCCGGGATTCCCGTTCTGCCGGAGCACTCTGCGAAGATGCAGGAGTCGGTGTCGGCTCCACAGGTGCAGCTGTCGGTAAAGGCTGCTCTATCACAAAGCCTCCCGCAATCTCGTTTTCGCTGTGTTTTCTGAAGCCGGGAATTGCTTCTTCCAGATCAAGCCTTGCAGCAGTATTCACTCCAAAAAGCCTTACGGCACGGTCAAAATCATATTCATCCGTATACGCATGGCGTGTATTATCCTCTGCATCAACGTACTTCAGATACATTCCCGCAAAAAGCAGAACCAGCGCAGCGCTGAATGCCAGCCCTGTAAATCCCAGTCCCTTAGCTTCATCTTTCCTGATAAATATAAGATATATGATGACCGGCAGAAGAAAAAGAATTATATGCAATATGCCACTGGGTGAAAGAAGAAGTACTTTTATATTATATGAGAACTCCCCCACCGCATCTCCTGCGGCATTTGAAATAGTCATCAGAGAATAAAATACACCGAACTCGCAGTAAACAAAATAAATCAGTGCAAAAAGAATGCTCTGTAAAAGAAGCAGCAAAAGTCTTAAAGCCCTGTTAATAAAATTTTGTCTGAACAGAGAAGACAGCAGATGCATCAGACATCCATTCATCGCTCCTGATATCAGTATTCCTGCAACCAGCCAGGGATCGAAAGCGATATCAGTAGAAAAAACAAAGACCAGTTCAAGGTATACGACAGCTATCGGAAAAAACAAAGACCACACAGCTAACTCCGGATAATTTATATTTTGGGTATTCCAATGGGGAACCACTCTTCCCCAAACACCCTGCACATTTTATCACAATTTTTATTCGTTGTCTTTTTAATGGTTTTGGGTTAAATTTTTATATATGGAAAAATCCGTGTGAATCAAAAAACTTTTTTGGCAGGATAATCATTTTGTTATACAAAGAATACATATATGAGGAGGCAGCATGTATTACCTTATAAAGGAAACATTGGAAAAATGCAACAAGGAAGAGATACGCAACAGTGAATATCAGTATGTTGCCGTACTGTCCCGCGAAGAATGGCTTGCAGAAAACGAATACTTCGATATGGTCATAGACCTGGATACCGAACCGGATCAGCAGGAATTATATTCCACAAAAGCAGAAGCCAATTATGATTCCCTGACAGGTACTTTCTGCATTCCCGAAAGGGATAACTTCCCTGCTCCAGATCTGCATTTTTCTTTTGCCCTTGACGAAAAAGGCATAGTATTTATAGATGATGATGATATAGCCGGAAAACTGGTGAAAAGAATCCGGAAAACCAGAAGATGGAGATTCCCCGGACTGGAAAGATTCCTGTACGATTTTCTGGAACAGATTATTAAAGATGATGCGAGACTTCTGGAAGACTATGAACGTGAACTTGACCGCATGGAAGACGATATTCTTAGCGGGCATTCGGAAGATTTTTCAGGCCGGATCAGTGAGATCAGAAGCGATATCAGGGATCTTGGAATCCACTACGAACAGCTTACAGACCTTGGGGAGGTACTCGTAGAAAATGAAAATGGATTTTTCAGGAGCGAAAACCTGCGCTACTTCCACCTCTTCCTGAACCGTATCGCCAGACTCCGCGACACCGCCATTTCAGTCCGTGACTACACCATCCAGCTGCGCGACCTTCAAAAGTCCCAGCTTGATATCAAACAGAACCACATCATGTCCATCCTTACGGTAGTAACAACAATCTTTATGCCGCTTACACTCATAGTAGGATGGTACGGAATGAACTTCCGCTACATGCCGGAGCTTGAAAGCCGCTACGCGTATCCTACCCTGATTGCGGTCTGTGCAATAATAGTTATGGGTCTGCTGATATTCTTCAAGAAAAAGAAATGGCTGTAAACGCTATCATATGGTAAAATTTAAGGTGACAGCAACATATCAAAATATCTTCAGGGGGTACACATTACGATGAATAACGAAGATAGCTCAACAATAGAAAAAAGACTTCATAACATGAAGCGTTTCTATCTTAAGGTAACAGAACTGATTGATTCCCTGCCCGAAGGGATTCCCGACAAAACCAGAAATATGCTTAAAGAGGCCATCCTCGGAGACCAGGATCTCAAGGAACTTATGGACGGTGTGGATGCCCACAGACCTCCCCGCATCTTCCTGATCGGGCGTACCGGTGTAGGCAAAAGCAGCCTGATTAATGCAATCTGCGGAACTTATGTGGCAAAGGTCAGTGATACAAAGAGCTGTACCGCAACTGCAGACGTGTACCAGTGCAAAGACGGCGACAGAGTACTGATGGAGATCCTTGATACGAGAGGCATTGCAGAATCCGTTGCCATCAACACGGACCTTTCTGCCGAAGACATGCTTATAAACCAGGTAAATAAATTTTCACCCGATGTTGCAATCTTCATGCTGAACTGCACACACCGCGATGACGTAAACAGTGACGTTGCATTTCTCAAAAAACTTTCAAAAAGTTTTACAAAGGCTAACGACATGCGTCTGCCCATCGTAGTGGTCGTAAACAAGAGTGATGAAATGGCGCCTTCAAGATTTAAGGATCCTGCAGAATATCCCCAGAGCAAAAAGGATAAGATTCAGGAACAGGTCGATTACTACAAAAGCATCATCACAGATAACGGACTTAAGGTAGATGATATTATTGCAGTATCATCACTGGTTGACTGGATGACAGCCGACGGAACAGAAGTCGATGTAGATGAAATAGATAAACTTCCGCAGAACGATATAGAGAATCTGCAAATGGCATTCGACGGCAGATATCAGATTGAGGAATTACTTGATATATTGGAAGGGGCCATCCAGGACTTCGAGGCACAGGCGGGACTGAGGATGGCCGCAAGATTAGGTGTTGTAGTGCGGCGCGTTGCCAAGCAGCTTACAACGATTTTCTCTACGATAGCAGGAGCCATTGCTCTTACGCCTGTCCCTGTAGCTGATATCTATATACTCATCATACTGCAGTCGCTTCTGGTATGCCTTATAGCTTCCATAGGCGGACTTGAGCTTTCCCTGGAAAACGCCAAGGAATTTATACTGGGCCTCGGAGGAGTTATCGGTGCCGGCTTCACCTTCCGGGTAATTGCTCAGCAGAGTTCTAAATTTGCAAACAGCCTCTGGCCCGGAGTCGGATCCGCAGTAAGCTCCAGCATCGCCGCTGCCGGAACCCATGCCATCGGACGCGCCGCCATCATGTATTACATCGACGGCAAGAGCAAAGATGAGGTTAATCAAAAGTACAAGGAAATGAGAAAAATAAGAAGAAAAGAATTCGATTGATATACATCTAAAACTGCCGGAGACGAAAGTCCCCGGCAGTTTTAAATTATATAGACTATGAGAAAACAACCGTATACTATATTAATGTTTTATTCCCGTTCTAACTCTATTGGATAATCAATTTTTCCAGCATCATTTTCCAAAAATGCATCACTTGATTCGCTATCAAGAATAACTGTGTCCCCATCAAAATTGTACTCAATTTCATTACCATCAAAATATAGAACTCCATTACTGAAAACGAATTCACTCGGAGCACCATCCATAATTGTTATATTAGATGAATCCATATCCATCTCCTGTTTAAAAACTTCTTTTATATCATCCGTACCGAAAACTAAAGACATTGCAAATTTTGCTTCACTCTCAGAAAGTCCCTCCTCGTACATCGATTGATAAAAGACCGCCTCTATCACACCCAGCAATGCATCTATGGCCTCGTCGGCACTTTCCTTATCTACAGAAGTCTCAATTTTCCCATCCGCTTTAAACTCTAAGATACATTTAATCTTAAGGTCAGCCGGAACTGTATACTCTATACCCATATCTTTTAAATCATTCTGTATTTCATCAAATCCACCAGCCTCAGATAAAGGATACTCATATACCCAGCCGCCAACAAGAAAACTGTTCAAACCCTGATCGCATTCTGAAATTCTTGAAGGAACATTAGAATAATTGGTTTTATCCTTTGGTATTACTTTTTGATACTCATTGATTGCACCTAGATAATCACCCTCCCTGTACAACCTTTCACCATTTGCATAAGCAGTCTTGGAATCATTTATTGCCTCTATCTCCGGTAGTAGTTTAACAACAAACACTAAACCACCTACCACTACTAGTACCAGAACAACAAATACAGCCGCTACAGCCCCTACAACAATTCCAATCACAGCGCCAGAATTTGTCTTATTCTGTTGTCCATCAGTAACATCAATTCTTTCATTTACATTGTTCAGCTCACTCATACCTAAATCCTCTCTTTCAACACTATACTATGAAATACTCTCTAGCTTTTTGCTGATTCGTTCCATAACCTCAATATAGTACATATAATCACCCGTATCCAAACTCGAAACATCAATATTACTTAATCCCTCCATTGCCTTGGTATACTGATCAAGCATATCAAAATAATCCGCATACATCTCCATGCTTGGTTCGTCGGTATTCTGATATTTTTGCATTACCTCGCAGTACTTATCTATCATAGCCTCATAGTCATCCATGGTCTTCTTAAAGTCAGCAGACACATTATTTGAACTACTTGATGAAGATGAACTATCATCATTAGTATCAGTAGTATCACTTTTATTACTTGCTGATGTACCGTCACCTTTTGCGTAATATGAATCTGACATTATTTTGTCAAATTCATCGTACAGAACATCTAGATTCCGCTCAGCATGACCAAAACCAATCATATACATACCGTCCTCATCAATTATCACACCTGCAACACATACACCACGAGAATCATCAAATACATACTCATATACCTTCGAACCATCCAGACTTCCTTCCCGGGTACACACCAAATTCTCCCCATCAGAAATACCGATTTGTCCAAGTTTATCCAGTATGAATTCGTCAAAAACATCCTTTTTTTCTGCTATTAATTCTTCTGTAATAGCATTTTCGCCCTTGTCAATTGCAACTGTCAGAAAACTGGTACCTAGCTTATTCATATATGCTATCCCGTTGCTACCGCTATTAGATGAATCCTTCACATATTCATCTGACAACACAAAAACAATGTTTCCAACTTGCGCCTCTATCAGCTCCGGTTCCCTTTCAGCTTCTACAGCATCCTCTTCTTCCGATTTTTTTTCATCCGAAGGTATATCACTTTCTTTCACATCCTCGTCCTCTGTTTCCGGAACAGTTTCTTCTGCTATAGTCGTTTCTTCAACTGCTTCATTCTTCGAATCCAAGTATGAATCCAACTTATTGCTGCAGCTGCTGATAACACACATAACTGCCAGCACTCCGCCCAAAACAAGACTGATCCATGAGCATATATGTCCTTTGCCATCACCGCCATTCCGCCCAACTATCAAGTCAATAATCGCAAGAAGTAGGCCTATCCAAAATGTACAACAAATCAAAGTCAGCACCAAAGCTGCTATTCCTAATCCCGATTCTTTCTTCGGGATCCGTTTGCCACAATTAACACATTTCTTAACTGCCGGGAAATTTAATCTCCCACAATTAGGACACGGAATCATTACGTGATTAGGATTATTATAATTCCCCTGATTATTACCACCATAGGCATTAGTATTACCGTACCCATTCTGCATATTATTATTTGTATCCATATTAACCTCCGTATTTTAGCCATATCTATCTCTCAACTCCTATGTTCAGTATACAAAAAATCCAAAAATTAAATCCCCACCAAAACGGTGGGGATTTATATGGTATCAGCTCACTCGCCACCTGCCAGTGTACGCAGGCCTTCTGCCCGGAGGCACTCGTCAACGCTTAACTGATCGAAGATATGATTGTTGATAGCGACTATGATACATGCATCGCGGGAAATCTTCGGATAGAGCTCACTCATTCCGTAAAGCTTAAGGGCACGGTTTGTTTCCGTCAGATCAAAGCGTCCGGCCAGACAGAGTCTGATGATCAGGTCACGATTTTTAGTATGCTTTTCCATGGTGATGATCTTACCCCCATAAGACTCCGTCACCCCGGCAGACAGATAGACGTCCTTAAGAAGCATCCCCTTCTTTTCTACGGTGTTTTTCATATGGTAATAAAACGCCTTGCTGTCATCCTTAAGCTCTGCCCGGTTCTCCTCAAGGTAATGAGGTATATCCTCCATTTTGATTCCGTCAAGTTTTTTAAACAAGACGGCAGTTGGAAACTCTTCCATGATATGCTCCTCCTCAAACGTTTGTAACTGTTCCGAATCAAGCGGTTCTTCCGTCCAAGTCAGCCATCAGCGAAAAACTGTTTTGCCGACGGATCCGACCGGCCGTGTCAAATAGTTACAGACATCTTTCTGTCTTTACGGATAGCGTATCATTTTTTGTGTGCTAAAATTCCCACCGAAATGGTGGTGGAAATACCTATTGGTCCGTGTAAACCGATAGTTGAACGATAATTGACAATCCGTCCTAAAGTGATAGCATATTATATAGTGGTTTTGCGTCTCACAGAAAAATCCCTTATTGTGGATATCGCAGCCAACGTAACACGCTATATTTTGAAAAAAACAGTACCGGCATACATTGAACTAACACTCAAATAAAATGAAAGGCAGTTAAGTTATGGGGAAAAAATCTATCAAAGAAAATAAGAATATCTATTTCCAGAGCAGGGAAGAAGCCGGTCTGACACGTGCGCAGGCAAGCGAACTTATGGATTTCATATCCGAAAGCCGGATTGAAAAGATCGAAAGCGAGAAAGTAACTGTACAACCGGAAGATGTAGTAGCAATGGCTGAAGCGTATAAGAAACCCGCCTTATGTAATTACTACTGTTCGCACGAATGCCGTATAGGCCAGGAATATGTCCCGGAAATTAAGCTGTCCTCTTTTTCCGAGATTTCAATGGGACTGTTAGCTTCCATCAATTCCCTCAACCAGCAAAAGGACCGTCTGGTCGAAATAGCAGAGGACGGCAAACTGACAGAAGATGAAATACCGGACTTTCTTGCCATTCAGGAAAGACTTGAAAAACTCTCCATGACAGTCGATTCCTTACGACTCTGGATGGATCATGCAATGGCAAACGGACAGTTTGACAAGGAGACTGTCGAGAAAATCAAGGCGCTCTCAAAGTCATAACCGATTCCTGTCCTGACTGAAAGCAATACGACCTCATATCATCCATACAAACCGTTATCATCAAAATACAACTGCCGGATGAATATCTTCCGGCAGAAAAGAAAATTATATTCATATTCCGGATCAATGTGCCTGCTTTCTGGTTGGCAGATGCCCCGGCATATATCCGATGATTGATTTCCTAAGTTCCGGTGAATAATAAAAATATATGCGGATCATATTTACATCATTTCCCTTGCCGGATTTGATATGAAGATCCATCACTGCACTTTTCTGCTTTCCATCTCCATCCTTAATGGTTATCGTATACTTGTCCTTATAAACCTCCGTTGCACCCTGTCCGGTACCTGTGGGTTCGACCATATATGAAGCCTCCTCGGGATCATACTCCCTTGCAGCCGCGGGATCTATGGCAACACCTCCGGAATTGCGATGTTTCGTATATCCCGCCAGGAAATGAATCATCATACAGAACTTATGCCAGTCCAGATTCCTACTGTCAGCATTGAACGATTTCTCGGCATTCTTATGTATTATAAGTTCATCGGAATAGCACTCCTTAATCCAGGAAAGAATACTTTCTTTTTTTACTTTATCCGGCGCAGGCATTTTCAACAGCGGAAGAGTTCGTTCCCTCTCCTCTCGCAGCCGTGCATTTATCTGTTTTTCCTTTTCTGCCAATATAGTTCTGAGACGTTCTGCTGCTTCAGCTAACTCCTTATTTTTATTATTTAATTCCGAAATCTCGCTGTCCTTTTTTGAAAAATCAGAACTTATCTTTGTATTATCCTTGCTGAGCCTTTTGTTTTCTGCAGTCAGCCGTTCATTCTCCCTCTGAAGCCTGTCATTGTCCCTCTCATAATCTCCGACCTTCTGCCTGAGATCTTTAATCTCCTCGCGTCTCCGGTTGTCCTCAACAGCCATAGTCTCTGCGTCCTTACCCGCTGCCTCGACGGTCAGATCCTCAACAGACGGCGACAATACAAACCTGCCAAAATCACATCTTTTTCGTATAGGCTCACGAAGAGCTGCTGACTTGATCCGATTGAGAACATTTTCCTCATCACCATCATAATAGTCTGTCGGGTAATCCTGCTTTTTTATGCTTCTGTAAAAGATCAGTTTTCCGCTCTCTGCTGCACTTACAAGTTCTTCATTCTCCATTACGGATTCAAACAGCTTCCTGCAGGTGTTATTCCATACAACAACATGACAGTACCCCAGAAGGCTGACCGTCTTGTCATTGACCTCATCTTTATGTTCCCGGTAAAATTCTCCGGGCACAAACAGCACCGGCATCTGACGCAGCTTTGACACTATAAGATCTGTATAAAGCTTCTCGCAGTCCGCTTTCGATTTTCCATTCAGTCTTACAGGCCTTGTTGAAAAAATATATTTATCATCAATCCCCTGCTCACCTATAATAAGCTGTTTATCGAAAAAAATATCTCTTACAAAACCCGGTCTGTATCCGGATGCATCCTCACTGTTCTGTTCCGGCTCCCTGCAGGACTCTTTTATCCCAAGTACCACAGAATTTCTTCCCCGGTAAACACAGATATCCGTCCTGAATGTCCGTCCCTGGATATCCTTTTTTTCCTGTCCGTTATCAGGCTCGGCCAGGTGGAAAAACCAGGCTTTCTTTTTGGAAAGGTATATGGTTTCAAGATCAAGAAAACTCAGCCCTTCGATATTGTGCACGCTTTCTATATTAAAAGCTTCATAATTATCCGGCAGAGGATAGTCCGATCTCAGATACGATATATCCGGGTATTTTTCGAAAACTTTATCTCCAAGACGGTTCCTAAACCACCGCATAATGTAAAGTATTACCTTTGAATAACAATCCTTTACAGGAAGATCTTTCTTAGGCATGATTTCCAGAAGTGCCTGATATGTGTCATATTTCCTGAAAAAGACAAGCTTGGTAGTCTTAGCGAGATCCGAAGGAACAACCACTTCATCGGAGAAATCTTCATCCGGAAGTTCCTCATCATTGGTTTCGATTATTGATTTCTTCTTAGCTTTAGTCATTGATTTCACGGCCGCAGACTGAATGTCCGCTAAATCAAATTTAGATGAATCCTTCTTGTTTTTATTATTAAAAAATTGAGTCTGCCTCTTCATTTGTCCCACCTTGATATCTTATTCATAAAATTACAGTAAACGAATTTAGACAATTCTCCGCTCTCGACAGATAATGCGAGCAGATAACGCATGCATACAAGGTATTGTTTGTCACGAAAGCTGAAAACACTTAATTCGTATAATATAAAACTTCTTATTCATAGATTTTATCACGCAAAAGCAGTCGGGAACAATATATAATGAGAACTCACGGAAACGCAAAGAGCGGCATCTCCTCATGTGCCGCTCTTATATACGTATCTCCCGCTCCCCTTTATACACATCCTATTTTATAATTCCTTATATTCTGCCTCCTCAATATCATCGCCATATTCACTGAAATCATATCTCTGTGTATTCGGTGCCATAGCTTCTTTATTCAACTTTAATGCGTGTATGATATTTGCTGCTTCAGCAATAGTGCCTGCAAGCAATACGATTGCATCGTCAAGCTGTCCGATTCCGACCGCCAGGTCAGGAATAAAATCTACCGGGAGAACAGCATATGCTATCATGGCTCCCGCGATCAAAAGACCTACAGTTACAGGATTGTAATTCTTGCTCGTAATCTCTTTTTTCATATGTGCTCCTCCTTAATGATTGATTTTCTCTGTTCTGTGTGCCCGATGTGTGCTGCACCGGCTTTGCTTTATGATTCAATTATATGTCCGGAGCGTAGAACAATATATATCTGTTGCAGCAAGTTGATGTCCCGTATTTTCCGATTTAGGCAAGATAGAATTTCTAATTAAAACTTCCCACAGAGTATCTCCTTACTCTTCTGCCCACAAAAGGGCACACTTGATTGCTTTTTTCCATCCTTTCAGCAGCTCATTTCTTTTATCTGCTGCCATAACCGGCTCAAAAATATGCTCGGATACGCGCTGTGCAAGGATTTCATTCTTATCCTTCCAGTAGCCGGTAGTGAGGCCTGCCAGATATGCCGCTCCCAAGGCTGTTGTTTCTATGCATTCCGGCCGGCAAACTTTTGTCCCCACTATATCAGCCTGAAACTGCATCAGGAAATCATTGGCACTGGCACCTCCGTCTACCTTAAGGACTTTAAGCTTCTCACCGGCATCTTCCTCCATGGCACGAATCACATCGCCGGTCTGATAAGCAATTGACTCAAGTGTAGCCCGAATGAAATGCTCTTTAGTGCAGCCTCTTGTGAGACCTGTTACGACTCCCCTGGCATCTTGGTTCCAGTATGGTGCACCTAGTCCCGTAAATGACGGCACGATATAAACACCTGATGTATCATCCACGCTCTCCGCTGCTTTCTGAGACTCTGATGCAGAATCTATCAAATGCATGCTGTCCCTGAGCCACTGTACGGATGCTCCTGCCACAAACACGCTTCCCTCCAACGCATACTCAACTTTATCCTGCCTGCATCCAGCAGCAATAGTGGTCAGGAGTCCATGTCCGGACTTTACTGCTTCAGCTCCTGTGTTCATCAGGATAAAGCTTCCTGTACCATAGGTATTCTTTACATCACCCGGATTAAAACAGCACTGACCGAAAAGCGCCGCCTGCTGGTCCCCTGCCGCACCGGCAATGGGGATGCTTACCCCCAGAATGTCTGCATCCGTATATCCGTACATAAACCCTGAAGGCTTTACCTCGGGAAGCATGCTTTCAGGAATTTTCAGGTAGCCCATTATCTCACGGTCCCACTCCAGCTTATGTATATCAAAAAGCATGGTTCGGCTTGCATTTGTATAATCCGTAGCATGAACCTTTCCTTTCGTGAGATTCCACATGAGCCAGGAGTCCACTGTACCAAAAGCCAGCTCGCCGCGCTCCGCCCTTTCCCTTGCCCCCTCCACATTATTAAGTATCCATGCAATCTTGCTTGAAGAGAAATAGGCATCCGGCACAAGCCCCGTCCGGTCCTTTATCTTTTCTTCCCAGCCGTCCTCTGTCATTTTGTTAATGATATCCGCAGTACGACGGCACTGCCATACTATGGCATTATATACAGGCTCGCCTGTTTCCCTGTCCCAGACTATTGTGGTCTCACGCTGGTTGGTAATACCGATAGCCTTTATATCCCCTGCGCTTATCCCCGAAGCTTCCAAAGCCTCCTTTGCTACGGAAATCTGTGATGACCATATTTCCTTCGGATCATGCTCTACCCAGCCCGGCTTCGGATAATACTGCCTGAATTCCTTCTGCGCCATGCTGCAGATCCTTCCGCTGCGGTCAAAAATAATGCACCTGGAACTGGTCGTCCCCTGATCAAGAGCCATTATGTAAGATTCTGTCCCCATTTATTTTCTCTCCGATTTTCTTTGTTGATATTTAACAGGATTCTTCAATTCTGAAATAAAGCAAATCAAATTTTCATATCCGCACTAATACCATATCAACGATATGGCAATACCCACTGCAAAGATTAACGCCACGCACACAACCGTAACTATAAACTGCAGCAATAGCCTGACCAAAATCTGTACCACCCAGTTTCCTCTTCCGATAAGGTTTAACAGTGGTATTTCGTCCTCCAGATCATCTATAGGCGGAACCATGGCTATTATATTAAACATAATTTTAAGCAGACTGAATACCGCAATTCCCCCCATAAAAACAGCAAGACCCATGTCATCATTTCTTTCATACATATATACAAAAAAAACTATCGTCCAGAAGATCATGTTGGCAAAATGCAGCAGTACTTCTATGACAGTCTTGATCCATTTTGCTATCCGCTTCGCCTTATGCGGTTTCTCGGCCTCTTCATAAAGAATCTCGCAGTTATTCAGATACTCCTGCGAATCCCTGTATGGACCTATTTCCATAAAAAGCTTCCTAGCTTTCACAAGATTCCTGAAGCCTTCTTTATTGTAAAATCTGACAGCCCTGCGGTACTTTTCTTCTAATACGGCTGCTGTCTGCGTATCATATGCGTTATACATGTTTTGAGAATCCATATGCTTATGTTATCCTCTCTGAATTGCCGTTTGGCATAGACAGGCTTAACTGCGTGCTGACTGCTTTTGCATAGCAGACAGCAACCGCTTTCTATAGATCACATCACTGCTCTGTCGACAGCGGATCCAGTCCCTGTTCTGCCAGACTGTCATCAATCTTGGCCAGATTGAAAATGCGGTTGTTTATAGCAACTATTATGCAGGCATCCCTGGAATATTTCGGATACAGCTCATTCATGCCGTAAAGCTTCAGCGCCCTGTTAGTTTCCATCAGATTAAAATGTCCGGCCACGCACAGCCTGATTATATGATCTCTGTTTTTTGTATGCTTTTCCTGATTAATGATCTTGCTGCCATAGGATTCGCTCAACCCTGCCGATGTATAGACATCTTTCAGAAAAATTCCCTTATCGATCAGAGTATCTTTCATAAAATAATAAAAAGCTTTCTTTTGATCCCGTATGTCATCCTTATTATCCTTAAAATACTTATGCAAGTCTTCAGGCCGCATTTTATCAAGCTGTTCCTGAAGTTCGTATGTAGGCTTCTCAGTCTTTTTTTCTCCCATATCGAAATGCTCCATTCATTAAATCACTTTACAAGCTGTCTGTGCTTTCCTGTGCATATCAAAAACATAACCAAACAAAAACATTTATGCTGATTCCACGGAAAGCCTTCGTATTACTGAATCTACAGGAACTTTCTTATTATCGGTATCTTTCTTAGTATCCATACTCCCAGTCCCACCGCTGTGAACACTATCAGTATCCACAGAAAAGCCGGGATAAGCATAGCCAAGCCATCAAAATACATAAATAATATCTCCCTAAATTTTCCTACAAGGCGGATGCGGTCCAGGAAGAACCCATGAAACAAATATATTCCAAAAACACAGCCTCCAATCTCTGAAAAAACCACTTCGGCTTTTTTCAATATTCCCTTTTCCTGGATAAACTTAAACAATATAAACACTGTGACGGCATTCAGCATTGCACATCTTCCGCGGTAGCCGTCACTTATCAGACTCTGCCCTGCCGCCATGCTTGCAGCTACAGCTACATAGGTCTGATATGAAAGCCAGACAATATCCGCAATACCAAGTAACGGCAGATATATCTTCAGTTTTGCTGCAGGGATCTTTTTATGTAACACATAACCAAGCATTGGAAAAAGCACTACATTTGACAGCAGCCAATCCCAGCGCAGATCTGCCTGCAGATCAAAATCCTTTAACAATGTCCTCTGCAATTCCGGCAGTATACTTAACAGAATAATGCCCAGCACAAAAAGGTATTTTCCGGTAGTCTCATTCATTGCCTTTGCCATTCCCCGGAGAAAGGGCAGACATATTAAAAATGAAAGGTATGCATAAAGGTACCAAAAGGGCGTAATGCATGGCTTTGAAAAAAGGTTAGTAATAAATGCCAGCGGATCTGCCTCGCATCTCCCGGTTTTTATATCCAGTAAAAAATACAGAAAAGAAACGACGAGCAGGTCCAAAAATATCCTGGATATCCTCTTTTTCCATATCGTAACAATACTTTCTTCCTTCTCCATGAGAAGGGCCCCCGAAATCATAAAAAAGACGGGAGGAGAAAATGAGATCAGCATGGAAAAAAACATGCAGATATAATATGAAACACTGCCCACAGGCATCTGCATATACAATTCACCCAGCTCCGTATGTATGGCTATGACCGCCATTATCGCTGCGATACGGAGCAGATCCAGATAATACTCTCTTTGCTTTTCCTTCACTTTCATATTCCCCTGCTTATTTTCTTATGTATAGCTTAACATCATGTGCTTTGGAGAGTACTTAATATCCAAAACTTCCCACTTGTTGTATACCACTAACTTCCTCACACCGGTAGCTTGCCTGACGGTGGTGCCGTTCGCCAAGCAGTTCTTACGAAAATGCCCCTATCTATGGTATATTTCCGGAACCGTTCACACGCTACATCCATGTAGCGTTGTTCACTCGGCAAGCTGTCACGCTGCTTTTTGCGTGACAGCCTCCCTTCACATGGCGGTACGTTCCTGGTGTATTGTAGCATTTTCGAGAACTGCTAAGGCTTACTAAAACACCGTCAGACAAGACTACACGGTGTGGGAAGTTTTAATTAGTTAAAAAATAGTGGGAATTTTTAGTCAGTAATCATACTTTGAAGCAGCTCCCCCCTACAAATTCCCTTACTATCGAATTAAATGGAAGCTTTTCACTGCTTATGCTCAGAAAATAATCCAGGAATTTAAGCAGACGCTTAGCCTCCTGATACTCCGCCATATCCGGTGTCACAGAATAAAGCAGCGGTTCTGCAAAAGGCTTTAAAGCTGCCATCTCATATATGGATGCGGAATTAAAGGTCGCATCAACATTTTCCTGGAAAGGGAAGATGTTCTCTTCCTCACCTCTCCTTACTGAAGGCCACATTCCGATAGTCCTCTGCGCAGAAGCACCTCTTGTCCTTGCATCACGCACCATCCTCCGCAGAAGCCTGTTATCTGTCGTAGGTATCCTGTTATGCTCGTCAATATTAAGACTCGTAAGCGCACTGATATAAATCTTATATTTGCTCGATACCGGCAGCGCGTAGCTCATCTTATCGTTAAGACCATGTATGCCTTCAATTACAAGTATATCATCCGGTCCAAGCTGTTTTATATTTCCTTTATATTCACGCTCGCCTGTTACAAAATTAAATGTAGGAAGCTCTACTGCCTCACCTTCAAGGAGCTTAAGCATATCACTGTTGAAAAGCTCCACATCAATTGCCTCAAGGCATTCGAAATTGTAATTACCGTCAGCATCCTTAGGCGTATCCTTACGATTCTTGAAATAATCATCCACACCTATAGGATGTGGGGTCAGTCCGAAGCTTGAGAGCTGCACAGACAGCCTGTGGGAAAATGTCGTCTTACCTGATGATGAAGGTCCGGCTATCATTACAAATTTCACACCGCCCCTCTTAACTATATCCGCCGCTATTTCAGCGATGCGCCTTTCCTGAAGTGCTTCCTGCACAAGTATAACACTATCCATTGCACCGGCACAGATTTTTTCGTTAAGGTCTCCCACTGTACTTATATGCAGTTTCTGGCTCCATTCTGTAGCCGTATTCAGAGCGCCGAAAAGATTCTTCCTTGGCTCAAAAGCATCAACTTTGTCAGGGGTCCTCGCTGCAGGAAGTATCAGCATAAATCCGTTTTCATATTTCTCAAGATCAAAACACTTTACGCAGCTCGTGTTAGGAAGCATATATCCGTAAAAATAATCCTTGTATCCATCAAGGTCGTAAACATTTACGCTGGAGCCGCGCCTGAACTTAAAGAGGCTGCTCTTATCCATCATGCCATTCTGTTCAAACAGGGTTCTGGCTTCTGATGTAGGATATGATGTCTTTGTAACAGGCAGCGCCTCACCCACCAGTTCTTTCATGCGGATCTTAAGCTTTTCTATAAAAGCATCATCAATATCCATATCAAACAAAGGTCTTATGAACAATCCGTTTCCTATGGCAAATTCCACTTTGAACTGCTTGGATTTATCGTGGCCCAGCAAATCATCAATAGCCTTCATTGTAAGCAGTATGGCACTTCTCTCGTATGTCTTGTGTCCATCCGGCTGGGATAAAGTCACAAACCTGATTTCCGCACCATCCTTTGCTTTCCTGTAAAGTTCCCTTAATTTCCCGTTCTCTGACACAAGAGCTATATGATCGCCGCTCTTGTCCTGATAATCCTGTATGATCTGCTCATACGTTGTTCCGGATTCATATTTCTTCTTTTCGCCGTTGATTTCAATAATGATCTCACCCATAAGCAACCTCCTTGATATTTGTGCAACCCATGCCTTATTTTTGCTATAACATTATCTCCAACACTGTCTCACAGACACTCATACCACAGTAAACGGAGGCGTCTGTGACGCAATATTTACATTTAAGCCGGGTATCTCCTTTCTTATAAAATCCTTCATATAGGTACAGAAGATCTTTTCAATACCCCAGTGTCCGGCATCGATTATGGTCAGTCCCTGTGCTACAGCATCTATTCCGTCATGATGGCCTATGTCGCCGGTTATCAGCACATCAGCACCGGCTTTTATTGCGTACCTGCTCATCCCCTTTCCTGACCCCGGCGAAATGGCAGCCCTTGAAACCTTCCTGGACACATCACCGAATATTCGGACACTGTCAATCATGAATACATCCTTTACCATTTCAGCGCAGTCCTCAAGGCTCATTTCCTGAGGCAGTCTGCCCACCCGTCCTATACCTTCCTTTGAAATGGAATCCTCGCTGGTAACCATAAGGACTTCCCTGTCTGAAAGCTCCATTCTGTCAGCGGCATCATCTGCCATTCCTATAACATCAAAATTAGTATGCATAGCATAGCAGGCTATATCGGAAGAAATAAGCTTTAACAGCCGTCTTCCCGTCATATCATCATCTGTCACATGGGATACCGATCCAAATATAAGAGGGTGGTGGGTAAGCAGGAGATCAACCCCTAAAAGCACCGCTTCCTCCACAACTTCATCCGTAGCATCAACAGAGATCAGAACAGAATTAACTTCCTTCTTCCCCCGGCCGCACATAAGCCCCGGATTATCCCATTCTTCTGCAAAAGATAACGGCGAGTGTTCTTCAAGCTTTTTTATCAGTTCCTCAAGATACATAACCCCCTCCTTACAAGTTCCAGTTCCCGATTCAGTTCGTACAGCCGTGCGTTCTTCCTTTCCTCTTCCATGTCGGCCTGTTCTATTTCAGCTATAACGCCGGAAAGAATCTCTTCCCTGTATTCAAGATAAGCCTGCAGAACAGGGTGTTTCTTTTCTATCAGACGTTTACCGAATATATATGCCACGTCCCCATATACTTCCGGATACGTTTCACGGGCTCCACATGCCTCCGGTCTGTATTCCACTGCCATCATAGGATAATATTTACCATCCTCAAACACCATATCTTCGTCAACAATGCAGAATCCCTCAGCTATCAGAAATCTTCTGACAGCCTCCGCATCTGACTGAGGCTGAAGCACAAAGCGGTCCAAATCCTTAAATTTTCCGATATTCTTTTCTATTATACCGATCATGAGATGTCCGCCCATTCCGGCAACTATTGCGGCATCACATTCCTTTTCCTTTAGGCCGTCGGCTCCGTCGGAAAGACGGCACTCAATTCTGTCAGCAAATCCTCTTTCCAGTATGTTCTTCTTTGCTGCACTCAGAGGTCCCTCCCTGAGATCCATAGCCAGAGCCCGATCATACAGTCCCCGCTCCACAACAGCCATGCTTACAAGAGCATGGTCGCAGCCTATATCCGCTATGCACAGCCCATTCCCCGCCAGTCCTATGACCGCATCCATTCTTGCGGACAGCTTTATCTCTGTATTACTGTTCATTATACGCTGTATTTTTTTCTGGAAAGGTCTTCCACAAGACGTTTTCCTGCTATTAATCGTTCCAGTTCTGCTGCGGGATCCGTCGCCATGTTTGACGACGCCCCCAGACCATTCTGTTTTACTTTAATTACAAGATTCTTAAATCTCTCCGCGCCGGACTCCACATCATGATTCTGTTCCAATTCCTCCGGTGATGAAAAGAAGATCTCCGTCACCATACGTTTTTCTTCGTCTTCCTCAAACTGCTCTATAACTAATGCCGGAACCACTTTTCCATTGGCGATCTGTCCGAAAATAATTCCGGCAGCTTTACGGTATACTTCATCAGTAAAATCCGTTGCGGCAATATCCTCCTTTATCTGCTCGTACAATTCCGGCCGCTGCGCTATCCAGGCCAGCAATGTCATCTCACAGTGTTTCACGCTGCCCTTAATGCTATCCTTCCTTTTTGCGCTTTCCTCATTGCCCAGGCTTCTTACTTTAAGAGCTGCTTTTGTCCTTTCGCTTGCCCCACGGCTGGCGGCAGCAATGACAGCCTTGTGCAGCGTATCCCTGTCAATATTATAGATAGAGGCAACATCCGTCAGATAGTTTTCCCTTTCTATCTCATCTTCAAACCTGCAGAGCATATCCACAAGAGTTCTTGTAAATTCTGTTCTCTCCCTTGCGCCTGCATTCTCTGTTTCAAACGGCACATGTGCCTGCCTTACTTCAAACAGGAATCCGTCTTCGGCGTGGTCAATCCTTTTCTGGAATTCCTCAACCCCCAGGTTCTTTATGAACTCATCAGGATCCTTGTATGGCCGCATGTTTATAACACGCCCATGCATATCATCCATTTCGTTCAATATCGCCAGTGCTTTCAGGGCAGCCGACACGCCCGGTCCGTCACTGTCATAGGCTAAAAGCACATCCTTGGTAAAGCGTCTTAAGAGCATTGCCTGTTCAGGGGTAAATGCGGTACCAAGTGAAGCCACAGCTTCAGTAAATCCCGCCTGATGCATGGCAATAACATCCATATACCCCTCACAGAGTATCATATAGCGCTTCTTGGATCTTCGGGCATTATTCAGACCAAAAAGATTTTTTCTTTTTTCAAATATCAGGTTTTCCGGTGAATTCAGGTACTTTGGCTTTGCATCACCCAATACCCTGCCGCCGAATCCTATAACCTTTCCATTACTGTTCTGTATAGGGAACATCACACGGTTTATGAATTTATCCACCATGCCTTCTTTTTCATAGAAAACACCCAGCCCGGCTTCTCTTATCAGCTCATCATCATATCCTTTTTTTCTGAGATACTTCACCATGTCATTACTGTACTGAAGGGCATATCCGAGTCCAAAATGCTGTATGGTCTCCTGAGTCAGCTGTCTTTCTTCAAAATACTTAAGCCCCAGTGATCCGGCCTCTGTTTTAAGCTGGTAGAAAAAGTATTTTTCCGCTTCATTCATTATCTCATAAAGCTTTTCCCGCTTACCCATCTCACGCTTCATTTCCGGAGTGTATTTTACTTCGGGAACCGATACTCCTGCCCTGTCAGCAAGCATCTTTACAGCCTCAGGAAAGGTATAATTCTCATACTTCATCACAAATGAAATAACATCACCGCCTTCAAGGCAGCTGAAGCAATGGCATATCTGCTTACTGGGAGAAACAGAAAAAGAGGGATTTCTGTCATTATGAAAAGGACAGAGCCCCACATAACCTCCACCCTGTCTTTTTAAGTGCACTCTTTCACCGACCACACTCACTATATCTGTTTTTGAGAGAACCTCATCTATGATCTCCTGTGAGTAATAAGGCATATGTTCCCCCTAAAAGCTAAACTTTCAATATTTCCATGACTTCGGTATGAAGAGCTCCTCATACTTTGATATGGCATACCTGTCTGTCATAGTGGCTATATAGTCACAGGTAACACGCCATACGGGATCTCCCTTTTCCATAAGCGCCTGATATTCCTTCGGCATCTCGTCATGGTGATCAAAATAGTATTCATATAAAGTCTCTACCAGGGCTACAGCTTTGTACTCTTCGCCCTTTACCGTCTGATTGGAATATACCCTCTCAAACATAAACTTACGCATATCCAAAAGAGCCTGCATGACCTCATCATCCATAAGAATGTCGTCCTTGCCGATACTTGTCCTTATGGTATTATGGATCAGCTTGTCCAGACGTTCTTTGGTGGTCTTACCTAATACTTTTCCAATCTCAGCAGGAACATCGGCATCCGTAAGTATCTTTGCCCTGAGAGCATCATCCATATCATGATGGATATATGCAAACTTATCGGAAAGCCTTACTATCTTACCCTCAAGGGTAGATGGCATCATACTGGTCTGATGGTTTCTCATGCCATCCAGTACTTCCCATGTAAGGTTAAGCCCCTCTCCATCCCTTTCAAGCACTTCTGCCACTCGGACACTCTGCTCATTATGCCTGAATCTCATCAGGCTGTCATTAGCACTGAAAACGTCCCAGATATCACCCGCATCCGGCTGGACTGCGGCCAGCATATCACCACCCTCACCGACACATTTCTTTATTGCGGTATTAAGAGCACGCTCGCCTGCATGACCAAAAGGCGTGTGCCCCAGATCATGACCCAAAGCTATGGCTTCTACCAGATCCTCGTTAAGCCTTAGTGCCTTTGCTATGGTTCTTGCTATCTGGCTTACCTCCAGGGTGTGGGTAAGTCTGGTCCTGTAATGATCCCCCTCAGGATTGAGGAAAACCTGGGTTTTATCCTTAAGCCGGCGGAAAGCTTTTGAATGTACGATCCGGTCTCTGTCACGCTGAAAAACCGTTCTGATATCACATTGGGGTTCATCCTTTCTCCGCCCTTTTGTATCAACACTTCTGGTTGCAAAAGGACTTAAGGAACTTTCCTCAACCTTCTCAAGTTCTTCCCTTATCGTGATATCTTCCATATTTTTCATATGTGATCCCCCAAGCTGCAAATATGCTATACTGCCATGCCGGTTAAAGCCGTCCGCAACTCTTAACTACCTACCATGACTTCTCACTTGTTGTATACCACTAACTTCCTCACACCGGCAGCCTGCCTGACGGCGGTGCCGTTCGCACTGCTCGCATAAACACCGTCAGACATAGGATGCACGATGTGAGAAGTTTCAGTTACTTAAAGTAATTCACACCGGACTCAAATATCTTAAGATCCTGATCACCGTAGATATTCTCTGCGATATGGTCTCCCCTTCTTTCCGGATGAGCCATCTTACCATAAACCCTTCCGTCAGGCGAAGTAATACCTTCTATGGACTCATACGAACCGTTTACATTCCACTCACCGTCCATTGTCACATTACCTTCAGGATCCGAATATACCGTAGCGATCTGACCGTTAGCCTTCAGCTTATCGATCCATGCCTTAGGCGCTACAAACCTGCCCTCGCCATGGGATGCAGGTGAGCAGTATACCTTTCCATTCTCGGCACATGAAAGCCAGGGGCTTAAATTTGATACCACCTTTGTATACACGATCCTGGAAATATGCCTGTTGATCGTATTGTATGTAAGTGTAGGCGAATCAGCCTTCTGCCCTACGATCTCACCTTCTGGTACAAGCCCAAGCTTGATGATAGCCTGAAAACCGTTACATACGCCCAGCACCAGTCCATCCCTCTCATTTAAGAGACGCATAACAGCATCCTTAAGCCTGTCATTCTGGAAAGCAGTGGCGAAGAACTTAGCCGATCCGTCCGGCTCATCACCTGCGGAAAATCCGCCCGGGAACATTATTATCTGGGCATTGGCTATATCCTTTACATATTCTTCAACGGAATCCCTGATATCCGAAGCATTCTGATTTCTGAATACCTTTGTTATAACATTTGCTCCCGCAAGCTCAAATACCCTTGCAGAATCATATTCACAGTTTGTACCGGGCATTACCGGTATGAATACCGTAGGCTTTGCTACCCTGTTCCTGCAAACATGTATCTCAGGCGCATTATATACAGGCATATCAACTTTTTCCGAAGAATTACCGGCCTTCGAAGGATAAATCTTTTCCAGCTTCTTCTTCCATGCGGAAAGAGCATCTGCCTGAGTGATCTTCACATCACCGTAAACAAAATCACCGTCCGTAACCTCACCTATAATAGTTACATCCGATTCAAACTCATCCTCTGTGGCATCATCTATCTCCACAAGGATATCGCCCATCCTGTTGGCAAAGAGTTCATCTGCCTCAATATCGGTATCGATCTCTGCACCATAGCCGTTACCGAAGCCCATCTTGGATACAGCAGCGGGAATACCGTAAGCATCCAGTACATATGCAGCTTTTACCCTGCCCTGGGCTATGAGCTGGCTTACCTCATCGTACATAGCCATCACATCCTTGTATACCGGAATGTCATACTCATCCTTGGGTACGGCAAATACCGCCAGCTTATCCCCGGGTTCCTTAAACTCAGGTGTGATAAGGTCATTCTGTCCTGCCACATCAACCGCAAAGGAAACAAGCGTAGGCGGAACATTTATGTTATTGAAGGTTCCCGACATAGAATCCTTTCCGCCTATTGATGCCAACCCGAAACCGAGCTGTGCATCATATGCACCAAGCAGCGCCGTAAAAGGCTCACTCCAGCACTCGGGATTCTCTGTCATCCTCCTGAAATATTCCTGGAAGGTAAAGTGTATCTTCCTGTAATCTCCGCCTGCTGCCACGATCTTTGCGACAGAAGACATTACGGAATATATCGCTCCGTGATACGGACTCCAGGATGAAAGATAGGGATCAAAACCGTAGCTCATAAGAGTAACCGTATCCGTATTTTCCTTGTCCAGCATTGGAAGCTTCGCAGCCATCACCTGAGTTTCAGTCAGCTGATACTTTCCACCGTAAGGCATAAACACGCTTGAAGATCCTATGGATGAGTCAAACATCTCTACCAGACCTTTCTGCGAACATACATTAAGATCACTCAGGGTATCCAGCCATGCCGCTGCAATATCTCCTTTTGCCAGATCATCCTTAACTGCCTGTGAAGCAGTTTTCTCCAGATAATTATCATTTTTCTCAGGAATGTTTATCTTAACTTTTGTTTCCTGATGTGCACCGTTTGTATCAAGGAATGCCCTCGAGAGATTGACTATATCCTTCCCGCGCCACTTAAGCACAAGTCTTGGTTCCTTTGTAACCACCGCTACAGAAGTAGCCTCAAGGTTCTCCTCTGCGGCATATCCCATAAATTTATCAACATCTGCCGGATCTACCACTACGGCCATTCTTTCCTGAGACTCGGATATAGCCAGCTCAGTACCGTCAAGACCGGCATATTTTTTGGGCACCTTATCAAGATCAACCTCAAGTCCTGCAGCAAGCTCGCCTATGGCAACGGAAACACCGCCGGCTCCAAAATCATTGCACTTCTTTATGATACTGCTTACCTCCGGTCTTCTGAAAAGTCTCAGAAGCTTTCTCTCTGTAGGCGTATTACCCTTCTGAACCTCTGCTCCGCAGACTTCGATCGACTTTTCCGTGTGTGCCTTTGATGATCCTGTAGCGCCACCGCAGCCGTCACGTCCCGTGCGTCCGCCTAACAGGATTATGATATCCCCGGGATCCGAATTAAGCCTCTTTACATTCTTTCTGGGAGCAGCGCCCATTACCGCACCTATCTCCATACGTTTAGCTACATAATTGGGATGGTATACTTCCTTTACATATCCTGTGGCAAGACCTATCTGATTACCGTATGACGAATATCCGGCAGCCGCACCCTTTACAAGCTTCATCTGCGGAAGCTTGCCGCTTAAGGTCTCCGATATGGGAATGGTAGGATCTGCCGCACCTGTTATACGCATTGCCTGATATACATAGGATCTTCCTGAAAGGGGATCTCGGATAGCACCTCCCAGACATGTTGCTGCACCACCGAAAGGTTCTATCTCGGTAGGATGGTTATGAGTCTCATTCTTGAAGCTGACAAGCCATTCCTCGGTATACTTATCAGAACCATCCCCCGGATCGATCTCTACCGGCACTACGATGGAGCATGCATTTATCTCATCAGACACTTCCATATCCGTAAGCAGTCCGTCTTTCTTAAGCTTCTTCATTGCGATAAGCGCAAGATCCATAAGACAGATGAACTTATCTTCTCTGTCTCCATACAGCTCATTGCGGGTATCCAGGTAACTCATATATGTAGTTTCCAGGGGAGTCCTGTAGTATCCCTCATCAAACTCCACATCCTTAAGTTCCGTTGCAAATGTGGTATGTCTGCAGTGGTCTGACCAATATGTGTCCAGAACCCTTATCTCCGTCATTGACGGATTCCTTTTTTCTTCATTCTCAAAATATTTTCTGATATGCAGGAAGTCATTAAAGGTCATTGCAAGCCCCAATGAATCATACCTGTCACGAAGTTCATCCTCAGACATATCGCAAAAACCGTCTATCACGGCCACATCAGCCGGATCGTCATATTTGGTGATGAGTGTCTCAGGCTTCTCCATCCCTGTTTCCCTGGAGTCCACCGGATTGATGCAGTGGGACTTGATCCTTGCAAACTCATCATCGGAAATATCACCTGTCAGCACATAGGTCATTGCGGTCTTTACTATGGGCTCCTCATCTTCCTTAAGGAACCTGATGCACTGCTCGGCTGAGTCCGCACGCTGATCATACTGACCGGGAAGGTATTCCACGCCAAATACCCTTGCTCCTTCAGGGATATCGATCTTCTCCTCAAACAATTCATCAACAGGAGGCTCACTGAAAACTTTCCTGCAGGCTCTCTCGAATACCGCATCCGAAACATTTTCCACATCGTAACGGATAAATATCCTGACGGACTTTAATCCGTCTATACCGAGATAGCTCTTTATCTCATCTGTTAATTCTGCTGACTTTACAGCATACTCAGGTTTCTTTGCTACATAGATTCGTCGTACTTTTTCCACTTTGTTTCCCTTCCGCCCTTAAAGGCATCAATTTTTTATGTTTAATATAACTGTTTTTTTAAAAAGGCTTTGTCCAGAACTCTATCAGCTCTTTCATCTTGCTGATCGCCGCATAGTATACACCGTTGCTTACGCCTTCACTCCACATTGAACCCTTGGTCCTCCCCTTTATTATATACTTTGAAAGGATATCTCCCATGACTTTTATGTCTTTTATTTCAGCTTTTTCTATGAATGACAGCTCATCTGCCACAGTCCTTAATCTGTACTTATTAAAGCTGTACTGATAATTCCTGTTTATGAATTTAGTCTTATCCGCTGTCCTTACGAAATTCATAAGCGTCCCGTCATAGACAGGAAACTTTATAGTGCCGCCCTCGCCCTTACTGGGATCATAAACCTCCATAAGATTTTCTCCCTGTTTGCTCTCGAGCCAGCCTAAGTATCTCCCAAGCTCAGCAACATCCGGACCGTATTCGTCTATAATCGCCATTATACCCGCTTTGTTTTTTAAATCCATATTTTCCTCTTTCTGCCGGTTTACATCATCATCTGCACCATTTCCATAGCTTCATCATAATCAAAATTACCGACTGCTTTTTTTATCTCCATAAGCTGAGCCCTGATACCGTCATCCATGGGATAGGACAGCAGCTTTTCAACTTTACGGAGAGCCTCTGCCTGCTCCAGCATTTCAAGGCTTCCCTGCAGCGAATTCATCTGGCCTAAAAACTCGTCCCAGGTAAGGGACTCGTTTCTCAGCTCTATATCTGCCTCCTCGAAAAGCCCGGCCTCATCAAGAGCAGACCTTATGGAATAAAGGAGCTCCTCATACGTATCTGCCAACAGATAGCCTTCCCGTTCGATTTCCCCGGCATTTCCGTTCCGTCCCGCATATTCCTGAAGCCTGGCAAACTCCGAAAGCTGTTTTGCACCTATACCTGCCATCAGGCCTTTCAGTGCATGCACCTCAAATACATACTGCCTGATATCATGCTTCTCTATACACTGACGTATTCTCTCCACATGAGCATCTCCGTCATCACAGATATATTTTAACATCTGTACGTACCTGCCGGTATCATTACCGTAATTTTTCATTCCATCCGCAATATCCACACCCGGCAGAGAAAGTTCAAGGTCACCGAAATCCATATCCGACATGGGTCTGTCCACATAATGCAGTATCTCGGGTGGAAGGAATTTCTTTAATACTTCTTCCATCGCACCTATATCTATGGGCTTGGATATATACTCCTGGAACCCGTTCTGCAAAAACATATCCCTTGTACCGCTTATGGCATTTGCAGTAAGTGCTATCACGGGCATGGAATTGATCCGTGGATCCGGATCCTCCCGTAAGAACTTGGTAGTCTCGATACCGTCAAGCTCAGGCATCATCTGGTCCATAAGTATCATATGATAGTTATTGCGGGCCACTTTATCCAGGCATTCCTTTCCGGAAATGGCCGTATCCACTCTCACCTGGTACATGGCGAGTATTCCCTGTGCAACCTTTATATTTGTAATATTATCATCCACAACAAGAATACGGGCAAGAGGTGCAATGAAAGTTTTTCTGTCACGCTCCGTTTCCACGGGAAGTTCTATATAATCATAGCTGCCAAGAGGAGTAGGATCAGCAATCTTCTGGTTATAATAGAATGAGAATACACTTCCCACACCATAGGTACTTTTTACATCTATCATGCCGCCCATAGACTCCACAAGCCTCTTGCATATAGCCAGTCCGAGACCGGTTCCTTCTATGGTCCTGTTCTGGATCATATCCGCACGCTGAAAACTTTCAAAAAGCGTCGGCAGGCTCTCCTGCCTGATACCGCATCCTGTGTCCTCTATTGAAGCATTTACGCAGGCGCCTCCCGGTATCTCCTCCCAGTCCACGCTTAAGCGTATATATCCCCGTTTTGTATATTTTACGGCATTTGTGAGAATATTTGTATATATCTGACGCACATGTGTCTCATCTCCGAGAAAAAGGCTTGGCATGTTCTCATTTACGTGGACAATGAGCTCTACGTTTTTATCCACCAGCTTAAGTCCTATCATGTTGCAGATATCCTTAAGTACAAGTCCCAGATTGTATTCGCTCTCATTATTCTCTGTCTTGCCGGTCTCTATCTTGGAAAAGTCCAGGATACTGTTTATCAGGGAAAGCAGTGTATTGCTGGCACTGCGTATATTATTCGCATTTTCCTCTACCTTGCTGTTGATGTTGTCATTAAGTATAAGTTCCGTCATCCCGATAATGGCATTCATGGGAGTACGGATCTCATGACTCATGTTTGCCAGGAAAACAGACTTGGCCTGATTCGCTTTTTCAGCTTCATTCTTAAGTTCGATAAGGCGCTGGGTAAATTCATGTTCCTCTGTCTTATCGTTTATCCAGATAGTTGTTCCCTTGTACTTCCCCATGTCATAAAAAGGAACAAGTGAGATCAGGTACAGCCGGCCGTCAACCTCCATTTCCTTTTTATCATTCTCAAGGAGCTTCTTTACCACATCCAGACGGGTGGCATCATAATTAAGCATCGGGAAGATTTCTCCCGCCTTTTCATTGGTGAAAAGTATCCTTTCCGCCGCATCTATCACCACAAAGCCTTCCTCTATGGTTTCTATGATATCATCCCTTGCCATCTGCATGGAGTCAAACATCCTGAATTTAAAAACAACACATATAGCTATTGTCCAAGCCAGAACAAGGGCTATTCTCAAAGGCATAAAGTCTTTTACATAAGGCACAGCGCTCATTATAAGCCCTATGACAGGTATGAGCCCGGTAACCGCAAGCCACCCCGCACCGTGATTTGGTTCAAGAAAAGCGTTTCTGAAATTCTGAAAAGTTATAAAGCAGCCGAAAATCCCTATCAGCACCATGGGCACCAGATCTATATAATAAAAAATGCTGTAACTGATATTTTGAGGAAAAATCCCCCTTCCGCCAGCGGTAATCATAGGCATCCCCAATACTGCAAGAGCTGCTACCGCCCCGCAATGCAGAAAGAAATATACAAGGATAGGGATTGAAAACTGCTTTGGGATCTTTACACCGCAGGTACTAATGGAAAAGAATGCGAAAGAAATCACAAAACCGCAGACTGCCATGTGCTCCATTGCAATGGACCCCCGCGTAGCAGACGGGTCTCCGGACAGAAGTCCCGCCAATGCAGCTATCAGTACAGCAACCAGAGACGCACCCGAAAAGTTAAGGTTGCGAACAATCTCAGAAGGCTCCGACCTGTTTATCAGAACCATAGAAACCGCTAAAAGGATCAAACCGGCAAGAAGCGCCGTTATCATCACGTAATATACCATAACACGGATATTTTATCAGATTTGGGTAAAAAAAACCACTTGCCAAGATAAATAGGATTTGCTATCATTACTTTTGTTGTTTAGGGGCATAGTTAAACGGTTTAACATCGGTCTCCAAAACCGTCGAAGAGGGTTCGACTCCTTCTGCCCCTGCT
>JAEEGL011660504.1_pt1 | contig 30188 bp, 22 predicted proteins | sample 9134231 | NCBI WGS metagenome assembly JAEEGL01 (sample SAMN16246548, study PRJNA631951) | gut metagenome | biome: gut microbiome; feature: rumen; material: fiber-attached | host: Bos | place: Iran: Karaj | collected 2018-10 | reverse complement strand
TTTTTCTGTTATAAATTCAGGTGCAAATATGTTAGCATTAATAGGACGATTATCTGTATCTATCGCCATATTTATTGTATTTCCGGTATTTTTTGTGTAAAAATTTACCGGCTGATTTAAACTGTTTCCAAAAAATTCCATATAGTTTCCCTATTATTATTATATTAGGGAACTAAAATTTTTTACCGTTCAAATATATGATTTATTTTAAATCTATATTTATTAATTCGGGGAATTTATCACATAACATTTTATATTCTTCTTCTGATAAATTCGTATCTTTTATGGATTTAACCATATTTTTATAATATTCTTCTTTAAATTCATCTTTTATCATACTGTAATAATATAAAATGTTATGAATTTTATAATCTAAAAAGTCGTTTCTTAACGGTATATATGTATTTGTTTCTTTCATTAAATTTTCTACTATATCGAAAATTTTAATATGGTCTATTAATCTTCGGTTATTATCTGTTAGTACCGAACCTTCACGGTTATATCTGTAGACATATAGTTTTTCACGAATAAAGAACATCCTTTGTGCTGTTAAAAGAGTACCGAATATAACTTTATGGTCTTCAAAATCCAAGCCTTCGGCAAAATCTATATGATTTTTGTCGAACAGCTCTTTTGTATAAAGTTTATTCCAAACACACATAGGATAATGGAACGGAGATAAATCTCTCCAATTAAATATTCTGTCATCTATTATGTTTTGAAAATTTGCATCAACAAAATACGGGAACGGTGCATTTTTTCTGTTCTTCTCGTCATATCCGTCAGGCATACACATAATAATATCAAGATTTTTTTCTTTGATTTCATTATATAGTCTTTCGAACATATTTGGTTTAACCCAATCATCAGGGTCAACAAAGCCTATACATTCACCTGTTGCAAGTCTTAAGCCGTCATTTCTTGCAGCACCTGTACCTTTATTTGATTTGTGTACAACTTTTATTCTGGAATCTTTCTGTTTATATTCTTCTAAAATATCATAGCTGTCATCTACAGACCCGTCATCAATACATATAATTTCTATTTCTTTTAAAGTTTGATTAATTAAGCTGTCCAATGACTGTCTTAAGTATTTTCCGACATTATATACAGGAAGAATTACTGAAACTTTTGGTCGTCCTGTAAATATAACTGGCGGTTCAACTACGGTTTCATTTGCTTTAGATTTTTTATTATCTGTTTTTTTATTTTGTTTTATATCTGAAAAATTAATTTTATTTTTGATATTTAATTTTTTACCTATTTTATCTTTAATATTAGCCAGTTTTTTATATGGTTTGAGCTTTTCTTCATAATAGTTCTTTTGTTCAATAATATGAAGACTTAAAGCTTCCTCATTGGATTTTGCTTTATCTTCCTGAGCTTGAAGCTTGTCCTCCAATGCATGTATAACTTCTTCATAGCCTTTAATTAAAGCGGCTTTTTCTTCTTCATTATGTTTGATATGCCATTCTTCTGTTTCTTTTTGACGTCTTATAATCTCTTGTTCGTACCAATTCTTTTGAGATTCAAGTTCAGACGTATAATATTGTTTTAGTTTCTCTACGTCTTCTACATTTCGGTAATTATATTGAGATTCTAATTCTTTTTTTTGTTCTGAAATTTTATTTTGGTATTCTATTCTTAATTTTTCTTTATCGTATTCGTATCTGGCTTTTAGAAGTTCTATTTCGCTTTCATAATAACGTTTTTGAGCAGCAATATCTTGTTGATATTGTTTCTCCATATTTATAAATTGTTCTTCATTACCGCTCATTATATAAACCTAATTTTTCTTAAATATTTTTTTCACTCTGTTTTTTAATGCATTATATTTTTTACAGCACTTTAATACTATTTTAACCAATAAAAAATTATTTTCATAATAATATTTTTGATTTTGTAAAGACTCTTCGTAATGACGTTTTAAATCTTCCAATTTCCATTCATAATCTGCTTTCAACTTCTCCGTTGCCTGTCTTACGGATTCTGCCTGCCAAGACTTTAGTGCATATTCTTGTGTAACCATTCTGCTGTGGAAATCGTCTTCCTGTCTTTTTATTTCTTCATTATAATGATTTTCCCACCAGTCTATTGCACTTTTTTTATCTTCTGCAGCTTCTTTTTTATATTCTTCCAAATATTCTTTTATTGCCAAGATATCAAGATTACATTTATGTTCTGCAGCTTTTATTCGTTTATTTGAAGTTTTATATTTTTCTATTAAGAAATTCCAAAAACCATAATAAGTACGTTCTACAACATTTTGAAATTCATCATTGCAGTAGCTTTTTGCAAGTATTTCTTTATCTTCTTGTGTTAAAGTGGCATCAATTTTTCTGAAAAATTCCTGCATTCTTTTATAATATTCTTCATAATATTTATCTTCAAGAACAGTATATCTATGGAAAATATCATCCACTATCCAGCTTACAATCTCCGGCTTTTTCTCCGCAAAAAAACTTGCATTTTGAAGAACTTTATATGTTTCTTCAACCATAGGAATTCTGTCATAAACTTTTTTATCCGAGTTTTGCATTGTTGAGAATTTACGGTTTTGTCTGTAATAGTACATATATTCCCACAGAATATTAATCTTTTCGGCTTTTATATATGTTTCAAAGAAAAATAATAAATCTTCATATATGTATCCGTTTGCAAATTTTGCTTTATTAATTTGCAAAAAAGTACGTTTATATATTTTATTCCATAAAACAACATTTATATTCAAAATGGCATCTTTTGTATCATTGGCATTAAATATTTTATTTCCCATCGTTTCCAATGATTTTAAACTGTAATAATCATCAGTATATGTTGTTCCTTCTTTATCATCATACAATTTTGCCATGCACATTGTAATGTCGGTTTGTTCCGGAAATGCACGTTTATACATTTTTTCGTACATATCAGGTTCTACCCAGTCATCAGAATCAACAAATCCTACATATTCGCCTTTTGCAATTTCTAATCCCATATTTCTTGCATATGATTGACCTGACATACTTCCGGTATGAAGAAGTTTTATTCTTGAATCATTATTCATATAATTTTTTACTATTTCAACTGAATTATCATCAGATGCGTCATCTATACAAATAATTTCTATATCCTGTAATGTTTGATGAATTAATGATTCAATACATTGAGAAATATATTGTTCAACATTATGGAACGGAACTATTATTGATACTTTAGTCATCTTCGTTAAACTTCTCCAACTTTGAAAATTCAAACGGAAAATCAAATTTGATTTTCTTTAATATTCTAACAAATATTCTGTCTTCATTATAATAAATATCAATTAAATTCGGACATTTTTTTATTTTAAACATATGTTCTTTATATTTAAAAGTATAATACGGATTATCAAAATACAAAATTTCCATTGTTTTATACATTGATTTCATCTGAAATTTTCTGTATTCATAATATAAGACATTACCTGTTTTTAAGTTACTAAATAAGAAATAATTATACCTAAATTTCCCTTTTACCATATCGGGAGGGAAAATTTCATCATTTACAAGAGAACTTTCCTTTGCAAGCTTAGCTGCAAATGCCGGTTTATATATTTGTTTTAAATTTTGAAAACGATATAATATATCTTCAACTTTTTTGCGGAAAAAAGTATATCTTATGTCATCAAAATCCGGTAAATCTTTTATTTTACTAAACATCATTTCAACAACATCAATAACATTTAAAAATTTCATACCTGCTTTTTGGATTATAGAATTTTTTCTGTTTATTCTGTAATAATATAAGAATTCTCTGACTATAGATACTCTATTTGTCTTAAAAAATATTGAGAAAAAGAAAGGTCCGTCTTCAAATATAAATCCGTCGGGATATTTTGCATTACACTCTTCAATTAAACTCCTTCTGTACAGTTTATTCCATGCCATAACACAAACATCCATAATAAACGGTTTAACATCTTTATATGAAAAAGTTGTATTATCAAAACTTTTATCAAAATATCCGAGTGTATAATACGGATTTGAATCATCTATTTTTTGTTTTGTTTCGTCAAATTGATGGACGGCGCATATTGCAATATCACTGTTAAAAGTAGTTATATTTTCATATAACTTTTCCAGCATATCAGGTGTAACCCAGTCATCAGAATCTATATAGCTATAAAATTCACCCTGCGCAACAGCCATGCCTGCATTTCTGGCAGATGACAATCCTCCGTTTTTTTTATCTACTATTTTTATTCTTGAATCTTTATTTTTATATTCTTCAAGTATTTTTCTTGATTTATCCGTAGAACCGTCATTTACACATATTATTTCTATATTGGAAAACGTTTGACATAATATACTGTCCAAACATTGCGGCAGATATTTTTCAACATTATAAACAGGTACAATAACTGATATAATTGGTTTTTTCATTATTGACTGCGCTCCAATTCCGAATATTCAAATTTTATGCTCATTTGATATTTTCCTTTTAAGAGGAAGTACAGTCTATCATTTGCATACCAGCAATTATACAAATCATCGCGTCTTTTTATTCTGAATACCAGCTTTTTATATTTAAAATAATAAACATCAGGTTCTGTGTACAATATTTGCATAACCTTGTACATTATTTTAACTTTCTTTTTACTCCAATAATAAGCTAATAAATTAGTTTTTCGTTTTATATTGTACAGATTTTTATATGTATATGGCGCATTTTCTTTTATATAATCAAAATCAAAAACTGTTTCATCAAAAAGAAATTTTTTCTTTCTTAATTTTTTGGAGAAAGCACCCTTGTATATTACATCAATCAAGTCATATCTGTATATAATATCATCAGCTTTTCTGCGGTAAAATTCATTTTTTATATCATCAAAGCAATCGGAATCTTTTATCGAGTTATACATTAATTCAACAACATCTATAATATCCAAGAATTTTTTACCGCCTTTTTGGACGATAGAGCCGGGACGATTTATTCTGTAATAGTATAAAAAGTCTCTAATTATTGAAACACGTTTTGTTTTAAAGAAGATTGAAAAGAAAAACGGCCCGTCCTCAAATATTAAGCCATTCGGAAATTCAGCTTTACAATCATCTATGAAACTTTTACGATACAGCTTATTCCAAGCCATAACACAAACATCCATAATAAATGATTTTACATCCTGATATGAAAATACTTTTCCGTCAAAACTTGAATCGAAATGCTCCAGATTAAAATATTTTTCATTATCATTAATCGTTTGGTTTGTTTCGTCATATAAATGTACGGCACAAATTGAAATATCCGTATTTAATTCGGTTATATTTTTATACAGTTTTTCAAGCATATCAGGTTCAACCCAATCATCGGAGTCTATAAAACTGTAGAAATTTCCTGTTGCAACTTTCATTCCTGCATTTCTTGCAGATGAAAGCCCTCCGTTTTCTTTATCTATAATTTTTATTCTTGAGTCTTTATTTTTATATTCTTCAAGTATTCTTCTTGATATATCGGTAGAACCGTCATTTACACATATTATTTCTATATCTTGAAATGTTTGATTTATAATGCTGTCCAAACATTTTGCGAGATATCTTTCTACATTATATACGGGTACTATTACTGAAATCTCTGCCATTTATCTATTTCTCCGTATTTTTCGATTTTTCTTTATATTTAGATATTAGTTTCTCAAGCGGAGATTTCATTTCTTCTCTCAATTCAATTTCTAAACTTTTTATTTTGTCTTTTAATTCTTGAACTTCTTCTTCATGCTTCTTTTGCTGTCCTTCAAGAATATCTCTAAATTCTGCTTTTATTTGATTTATAAGATTTTGATTGTTTTGTTTTTCAAACTCTAATGTATTTTTTATTTGATTTATAGTATCTGTTGTTTCTTTTCCGTTATTATTAATCCGGTTCGAAATATCATTTATTTTTCCGTTGATATCATTATTAACAGAAGAAATCCAATTTTCGTTATTTTCAATTCTGTTTATAATATCAGATGTATTTTGTTTTAAATTATTTTGTTCCGAAGATAACTCCTTATAATTTTCCTGCATTACAATTGACAAATCTTTTATATCACTATAAATATATTGAGATTTCTCTTTTATGTTCCATTCTATACTATCTTTTAGTTCATTTGATTTATTATCCGTATATTCTTTATTTTGATAAATTGCAGTATAAATATAATCTCTTTCTTTATTTGTATAAGCATATAAATTAGAAATTTCTTCTGTTATTTCCATTATTTTATCATTAGTATTATTTGATAAAAGTTCTGTTTTATTCTTAATATCAGCAAGGATTTCTTCTTTTTCTTTTATTCTTTCTTGTTTATTTTGTTCATTTAAATTGTTTGAGTATTCATAGCTTTTAGAAATTTCGTCATATACTTTAGAAATTTTTTCGTCTGTTTGACTGTTAACCCATTCAGCTTTGTATTCAATGATTTGTTTTGTTTCTTCATTCTTTTCATCGGTATATTTATAATTTTTTGAGATATCATCATATACTTTAGAAATTTTTTCGTCTGTTTGACTGTTAACCCAAACTGCTTTATCACCAATGATTTTTTTTGTTTCTTCATTCCTTTCATCCGTATATTTATAATTTTGAGAAATAGCATCATAAACTTTAGATATTTTCTCGTCAGTTTGACTGTTAACCCAAACTGCTTTATCATCAATGATTTTTTTTGTTTCTTCATTCCTTTCATCCGTATATTTATAATTTTGAGAAATAGCATCATATAATTCGGATACTTTCTGAGCATTTTCATTGCCAAGAGAAACTATATTATCGTGAATATTTTCATTAATAAGTTCATTTTGTGAATTTGTATAGTCATAATTTTTTGTAATTTCATCGTAAATTTTAGAAATTTTTTCATTAATCTGTGTATCTATCCACTCTGCTTTATTATCTATATTTTGATTAATTTCAGCTTGAATTTTTTCGGAATATTTATAGGTTTTATTCAAATCGTCATAAACTAAATCAAATCTTCTATCGAGTTCTGATGTATCATCTATTGCTACTTTTAAACGTTCTTCAAGTTTTTGTATATCAAAATATTCGGTAAAAATTGTTTGATTAAATTTTTCAAAGGTATTATTCATTACAAGAATATAGCCTTGGAAATGATAAATAGTTTTCCAAAAAGCATCTTCAGGATTTTTAATATCCAAACTTTTAAATATTTTCTTCATTAAGAAGAAAAATTCTCTGTGAAAACTTTCTTTTAAAAGGATATAACGATGGAATAAGTCATCAATTATCCAGCCTTTTACTCTATCCGAAATTTCATCGAAATAAGGCAATTTCTTTATTTTTTCATAAGTCAAAGAAACCATAGGAGGTCTGTCTAATATCTTCGCATTATACTGTTGCATTGTAGAATTTTTACGATTTACTCTATAGTTGTATAATATTTTCCATACTATACTTATTCTCTTAGCAGGCAAGTATGTCCCGAAAAAGAAAGGCAAATCTTCATAAACATAGCCTTCCGGAAATTTTTCTTTTGTTCCCAGTAAATAACTTCTTTTATATATTTTGTTCCATAATGCTACATTTATATCAAGCAAATAATCTTTAGTCGCTTCGGAAGGAAATACAGTATCTCCTAAAGAACCTAATATAGTAAGTTTATATAAATCGGAAGATGAATATATTTTATTCATATCATCATATTCACTCGCCTGACACATTGTTATATCTGAATTCGTATCTTTTGCTCTTTTATAAAGAGTTTTATACATATCTGCATCAATGAAATCGTCAGAGTCAACAAAGCCTATATAATCGCCCTTGGCAATTTCCATACCACGGTTTCTGGCATAACCCTGCCCGTATTGTTTATCAAGATCAATAATTTTTATTCTGTCATCTTTGTCTGCATATTTTTGTACTATTTTTCTTGTTTTATCGGTAGACGCATCATTAATTAAGATTACTTCAATATCTTTCAATGATTGTGCCAATACACTTTTTATACAATCATCTATGTAATCTTCAACATTATAAAATGGTATTATTACTGATACTTTTGGCATAATGGTTTTTCCGATTATTTATCCGTTTGGTTATTTATAGCGTCCAATTTTGAATTTATTTCATTCCTTAACTCTGAAATTTTCATTTCCGTTAAATATTTATTTTCTGCTTTATCTGTTATTATTCTTTCGTTCAATTCTTTATACATTTTGGTAATATCATTATATAAAGACGAAGATGTATTATTTATATGAGAATATACTTTATCAATATTTTCAGAAACAGCTTTATTAACATAATTTGCAGTATTATCAACCGGTTCCCCTGATATTGCGGATATATTCAGTTTTATTTCATCTAATTGCGTATCCATTATTCTTTTTAAATTAACATATCTAACTACAATATCTTTTTCCAGTTCTTTTAATTTTGCGGAAATAATATCCCTTTTGTTGTTTGTAACTTCTGCAAATTCATTTTTTCGGTCTTCTATTAATTGTTCGGTATAATGATAATTTTTTGTAATTTCCTCATATACTTTACCAATTTCAGCCCCTTTTTGATTGATTTCGGAGTTTATATAGTCATAAACTTTAGATATATCCTCATATACATTATGAATTTTTTCGTCAAAATTTTCACCGTGCTCTTTTAGCGATTTTTGTAATGTTTGTTGAAATTCATAATCTTTATCATAAAAATTTTTTTCCAATTGACCAAATCTGCAGGTTATATCATACGTACTGTTTTTAATATTTTCTGCAGTGGTTTCATAAAAATTATTAAAATCTTTTGTTATGGACTCTTTTTCTTCTTTTATACTTTCGGATTGTTTTTCAAGTATTTTTTGAACTTTATCCTCTATAATTTTTGTTATTTCTTCATCATTCTCAAGGAAATTTCTTCTGTATAAATGATTATCTTCTATTTCTATATCTGATTTTAACGCAGTATTTAAGTAAATGTCTTTTAAATAATCTTTCGAAATTTCCTTATTTGGCTTTATAAAACAAATAAATTCACCTTCTGCAACACCGATTCCTGCTTTTTTTGCAAAGTTTTCATCGTTTTCAAAAGGAAGATTTATTAATTTTATACGTTCATCTTTTTCAGCAAAATTTTTCACGACTTGTTCCGCATTATCTTTTGCCGCATTGTTGATACATATAATTTCAATATTTGAAAAAGACTGTTCTGTAATACTTTTTAAACATTCTTCCAAATTATTTTTGTCTTTATATATTATTATTGCTGAAATTCTGGGATTATTCATTATTTTCTCTCTTCGGATTTATTCTTAATTCTGTATAACATTTTTTGTATCGGATTTTTGCGCATATATTGAATGGTTGAATATAATTGTTCTATACGCATTTCCATATTCATAATTTTATTTTCATATTTTACACGCTGCTGATTTAATTTATCATCCATATCCGCTTTTAGATGCTCAATATTTTGTTTGTATTCGGATTCTTTATCGCTAATATTCTGCTTTAACACAGAAATAAGATTATTTACGGCTTCTTCATCAAGTTTAGTATTTAAAGAATATTTTATGTTATTTATTTCATTATTTATATTGTCATTATTTCTGTATAAATCATATATTTTATTATTTAAAGTATTTTCTATAGCAAGACCGGTATCTTTAACTTCTCTGTATAAATCGGAAGCCTGCTCATTTATTGTATAATAAAGTTCATTGTATTTTGCTTCCTGAGCTTTCTTTTGCTCCACATTGTTATTTTCAAATTTTTCATTAATACGCTGTTCAAGTTTTTCTATATTACTATCAGTATGCCAGTATAAATCTTTGCCTTTCTGCTCTATTTTTTCTTCTGTTTCCGATTTTAATGAAGCAATAATACCGTTTATTTCATTTACTGATTTCTCAAGTTCTTGTCTGTTTCTTGTTTCGCTTTCCGATACAAGATATTGAGAATATTCTTTATTTTTAGAAATTTCTTCGCTTACGGAATTTATTTTTTCTTCATTTTGAGATATTAATGTTTCTATTCTGCCGTCTACAATTTTTTCAAATAAATTCTGCTCTTCTTTGATTTTTTTACAGTTTTCTTCTAATGCGGCAATAGCATTTTCTGTATTTTCTTTTTCTTTATCAATTCTTAAATTTAAATCTTCATTGAACTTAGTTGTGACATCATAATTTTTACTAAGCTCATTAAAAACTCTTTCCAGTTGGTTGGTTGTGTCACCTATTGTTTCATATATATGTTTAATAGAATGGCTTATTGTGTTTGATTGATCATCTATTTTTGCTTCCAATGATTGAGATTCAACCATAATATCATTTTTTAATTCTGATTTTAAATCATTATTTAATATATTTAATTCATCGTAATTTCTAGATATTAAAGCTTGTACATCCTCAATCGCATTTTTTGATAAAGACTCATTTTCTTTGATTTGGTTATTTATCTTATCAATATCTTTATATATATCTATTTTAAATTCTGTAGATTGTTCCAAATACTTCTTATCATAATTTTGAAGTTCTTCCAGTACTTGTTCTATTTTATTATCTGTATTTGATGATAATACCTGTATTTTTGTATCAGTTTGAGTTTCAACCTCTTCAATTTTTCCGTTTAATTCTTTTTTACTTTGCTCAATTTCTTCTGAAAATTTATCATATTTTGTATTTAATTGGGCATCTTGAGCTTTTGTAAATTCATAATTTCTGGTTATTTCTTCATATACCTTATTAATTTTATCATCTGTTTCTGATGATAATAATTGCATTTGAGAATCGGATTTATCTTTTATTGTTTCATATATATTATTTATTTTTTCATCTGTCTGATTACTTAAATTATTAATCTTTTCATCAGTTTGATTATTTATATTGTTTATTTTTTCATCTGTTTGATTACTCAAATTATTAATCTTTTCATCAGTTTGATTAGATATATTATTTATTCTTTCTTGTAAATCATTAGATGAAAATTCAATAGCCTGCTTATTGTTTTGAAGCTCATTTAAAACAGTTTCTATTGTTCGTTCAGACTTATTAATATTTTCTTTAACTTCATTATTTAATTGTTTTGTAAATTCATAATTTCTGGTTATTTCTTCATAAACTTTGTCTATTTTTTCATCGGTTTGAACAGTAGAATGTTCAATTTTTTCTATTGTTTTTTTATTGAGATTATCTATATCTGATACAATCTTTGATTGAATTTCTTCTTTTAATTTAGATATATTTTCTGTTGTCTTATTTTCAATCAGTTTAATTTTATTATCTGTTTCAGATAAATTATTTTTTATTTTTGTTTCAATTTCTGTTTTTAAGTTTTTATTATTAATCTTTAGTGTTTCATTATTTTTATCAAATTTTTCGTTTAATTTTTCTATTTTCCGTTCTATCTTTGTACTGATTTCTTCAGTTTGCGCTTTGATATCTTTATTTATTTTTTCATTGTTCTTTATATTTTCAGAACGAATAATTTCATTTGCAGAATTAAATTTTGAGGTTATATCGGAAACAAATCCGTCTAAACGCACATTGGTTTGATTATTTAATCGGTTTGTAAATTCATAATTTTTAGTTATTTCATCATATACCTTAGAAATTTTTTCATCGGTTTGTGAAGTAAGAACTATTGCTTTTTCATCAACAGTTTGTATTATTTCTTCTCTTTTTTGATTTGTATATTCATAATTTTTGGTTATTTCATCATATACCTTAGAAATTTTTTCATCGGTTTGTGCATTAAGAGCTATTGCTTTTTCATCAACAGCTTGTAATATTTCTTCCTTTTTTTGATTTGTAAATTCATAATTTTTAGTTATTTCATCATATATTTTGGATATTTTTTCATCAGTTTGTGTCTGTATAAGGCTGCTATTTTCTTCAATTCCTTTTTGAAGTTTTTCTATATTCTGTGAAATTTCATACTTAACGGCCTCATCTTTTTCGTTAGTGTATTCATAGTTTTTTGTTATTTCTTCATATACTTTAGAAATTTTATCGTCAGTCTCTGACTGCAATACATTATTATTCTCTTCTATACTTTTTTGAATTTTACCTATATTTTGAGATATTTCATACTTAACAGTTTCATCCTGTTTATTTGTATAATTATAATTTTTGGTTATTTCATCATATACTTTAGATATTTTTTTATCGGTTTGTGTATTAATCCAACTAACTTTATTTTCAAAATTTTTATCTATATTCTGCTTAAATTCTTTATTTTCATTTTTTAATTTATTATCTTGTTCGTTTGTATATTCATAATTTTTGGTAACAGCTTCATATACTTTCGTTATTTCATCATATACATTTTGAATATCTTTATCTGTTGAATCGACAAGAATATTAGTAACTTTACCGCCTATATTATCTTTCAAGTGTTTTCCCGCACCATTGATTTTATATCCCAATATTTTATTTTTCCAAGGAGTAAGAGAAAGATAATGATAATAAAGTTCATATACCGGATGTTCAAAAGGAATCATCCATGGTTTAAATCTGCCGGCAAGATGGAATATAGCGCAATTGATTAATGCCGTTCTATCAATTTCTTCATATTGGAAATATTGAAAATTCCATATTTTATCGGCTTCTTTAATCAGCTTTTGTAATACTGCATTAAATACATCCTGATCATCCCAGAGAATATCATCTTTATTAGTTTTTACATAATTAAAAAGCTTTTCCGGTATTTTATTCTTTCTCCAATATTCTAAATTTATCAGCATTACACCGGCATTATAATATTTTTTAAGATTTAACCGTTCTGCTTCGGATTTAGATTCGGAATCCTGAACCATTATATTCGCAACACCCGTTAAATCCATTTCATACAATTTAGAAATCGAGTTATTTATAATTACATCACAATCTAAATATAATACTCTGTCTATATTTGGTAATACATCAGACAACTTTAATTTAAAATATGTCGGCAATGTGACATGATGATTTGTATATTTATTATTCTTTTTCTTTTTTGAAATTAAAGGACAGTCTTTAAATTCTTTTTCATTCATATTTATGTATTGAATATTAAACTTTTTAATATTATTCAACAATTCAATATTCTGCTTATCGGATTTTGTCAGACCTCCGTCCAGAACATAAATATTAAAATTTTCATCATTTGCAGAGTTAATAAGAAGTGAAGTAATTGATACCGCTAATAACTCTGCATAATTAGAATCAGTACTGTAACATATATTATATTCGCGCATGTATAAAATATCCCAATCTCTTCTTTTTGATTGTACAATAATTAATGAAAAAATAATACACTTGTTATAAAATTTAACTAAAGTATTTTAAAAAATTGCCGAACATGATGATGTAAAAAAGGTAGAAAGCAAAATGTTAATTGAAGAAGACATAGATTTAAAAAGAGTTGGTCTTGAATTAATGTTTCTTACCCCTGAAAAATGTTCAAGGGATGAGGGAATTTCTGCTGTTGAACTTTCAAAATCTTTAAATATGCCTTTAGAAACAGTAAAGAAAAAATTAAAAATACTTTTTGAAAAAGAAATAATAAGAGTATACGGAATAAATCCAAAACTTTGGAAATTTGATGAATATAATTTCCAAAAAATGGATGAAGATGATGACGTATACAGACTATTATGCAACTTTGACGATGTGGATTTTGACAGATATTTTTCATATAGCGATTTTAAAAAAATTATGTAGCATTAAAAATATCTTTTAGCTTTTATTCTAAAATTGCCTAAAGTTTTCATAAATACTATAATATTATTTATAGCCGAAAGGGGAATAATATGAGATTTGAAACAATGGCAACTCAAGGTTTTCTTGACCTAAAGAAACAGAATAATGCTGTATCAATGCCTATATATGCAACAACAGCATATAGTTTTGACAGTGTTGAACACGCAATAAATTTATTTGATTTAAAAGTCGGCGGGGATATTTATACAAGAATTTCAAATCCATCAAATGATATGGTGGAAAAACGAATAGCAGCACTGGAAGGTGGAGTAGGCGCACTTGTTACTTCTTCGGGTATGTCTGCAATATTAATCACAATATTAAATTTGGCGCAAGCCGGTGATGAAATTGTAACGTCTTCAAAAATATACGGAGGAACATTTAATCTTTTTAATAAGACATTCAGACAAATGGGTATTAACGTAAAATTTATTAACTCAGATAATCTGGAAGAATATGAAAAAGCCGTCACTGATAAAACAAAATGTATTTATGCCGAAACCATAGGCAATCCTAAAATAAAAGTGGCTGATATTTCAGGTCTGGCAGAAATTGCTCATAAACACGGGATTCCGTTTATTATAGATAATACTGTTGCAACACCATATTTATGCAAGCCTTTTGATTTTGGTGCTGATATCGTTGTTCATTCTACGACAAAATATCTGGGCGGACATGGTAATGCAATGGGTGGTGCAATTGTAGATTCAGGTAAATTTGATTGGGCACAGAATGATAAATTTAAAATATTTACAACTCCCGATGACAGTTACCACGGAGTAATATATACAAAAGAATTCGGCAATGCCGCATTCATTGCGAAATCAAGAACCCATCTGTTAAGAGACTTAGGATGCTGCCAGAGTCCGTTTAATTCGTATTTAACATTACTCGGCTTAGAAACCTTACACGTAAGGATGGACAGACATTGCGAAAATGCAATGAAATTAGCAAAACATCTTCAAAATCATCCTAATATAAATTATGTTATTTATCCGTTATTAGAGAATAGTGAAGATTACAAGCTTGCACAAAAATACTTAAAGAAAGGTGCATCATCACTGCTGGGTTTTGGAGTAAACGGAGACGGAACAAAATTCATTGAAGCTTTAAAACTCTTTATACATGCTACAAATTTGGGCGATGTTCGTTCAATAATTACATATCCTGCAGGAACTACTCACAGACAGTTGTCTGATAAACAATTAGAAGAAGCAGGTATAACTAAAGATTTTATGAGAGCATCTGTCGGACTTGAAAATATAGAAGATATTATTGAAGATATTGATAATGCCATAAAAATATCTCGAATTTAAAGGATTATAAATGAATTTAGAAAATAGTGTCGGAATTGTTCAAACACAGTTTTTTACAATAGAAGAAAAAATTAAATTTGAAAGCGGAATTGAGTTTTCACCTATAACCGTAGCTTATGAAACCTATGGAAAACTTAATGAAAACAAAGATAATGCTATATTAATAATTCATGCATTAACAGGGGATGCACACGCAGCCGGATACCATAATGAAAATGATAAAAAAGCAGGCTGGTGGGATAATTTAATAGGTCCAAATAAAGCTTTTGATACTAATAAATTTTTTATAGTCTGTTCAAATATTTTAGGCGGCTGCAGCGGTACAACAGGACCTTCCAGTATTAATCCGGAAACAGGTAAGCCATATGGCTTAACATTTCCTGTTTTTACCATAGAAGATACTATAAAAGTTCAAAAAAAATTACTTGATTATCTCAATGTAAAAACATTATATTCAGTAGCCGGAGGCTCTATGGGAGGAATGCAGGCAATGCAGTTCTGCATATCATATCCTGAATTTGTTCAATCTGCTGTCTTAATAGCAACAACATCAAGACTTTCACCTCAAGCTATTGCTTTTAATGCAGTCGGAAGAAATTCTATAATTTCAGACCCTGCTTGGAATAACGGTGATTATTATGATAATCCTCATAAACCGGACAGAGGTCTTTCTAATGCAAGAATGATAGGTCATATCACTTATCTTTGCGAAGAAGCAATGTATAATAAGTTTGGCAGAAGGCTTCAAAATAAAGACAGTTATGACTTTAATTTTGATGTGGATTTTCAGGTTGAAAGCTATCTTCAGCATCAAGGTCAAATTTTTGTCGACAGGTTTGACGCAAACAGCTATTTATACATAACAAAAGCAGAAGATTACTTTGACCCGACAGAAAAATACGGTTCATTAAAAGAGGCATTTAAAAATTCTAATGCGAAATATTTAATAATTTCTTTCGATACCGATTGGCTGTTCCCTTCCTCTCAAGCTAAAGAAATTGTTAATACATTAATGCAATTAGATAAAGATGTTTCTTATTGCGAGATAAAATCTCCGTGCGGACACGATGCTTTTCTGCTTGAATATGAAGTTCAGGAAAAAATTATAAAAAGTTTCCTAAATAATCATTTGAAAGGAGAATTAGATGAATAAACATTATAAGACATCAAAAGGTCTTCATCTTAATTATTCTCTGATATTGGATATAATTGAAGAAAACTCTAAAATTCTTGATTTAGGCTGCGGAGACGGATATCTTTTAAAACTTTTAAAAGAAGAAAAAAAAGTACTGGGCAGCGGAATAGAAATTTCTCAAGAACACGTTATAAAATGTCTTGAAAAAGGACTTTCCGTTATTCAAGGCAATATAGATGAGGGTTTAAAGCAATTTTCTGATAAATCATATGACTATGTAATATTAAACCAAACATTGCAATCTACAAATAAACCCGATTATGTTCTTGAAGAAATGCTTAGAGTCGGGAAAAAGTGTATAGTAAGCTTCCCTAATTTTGCATACTGGCGTGTACGTTTTAATTATCTTTTTACCGGTAATATGCCAAAATCAAAAGTTTTGCCTTTTGAATGGTACAATACGCCAAATATTCATTTGTTAACAATTAAAGATTTTTTTGAATTTGCTCAAAAACATAATATTAAAATTCTTAATGGAATTTATACAACAAAAGCAACTAAAAGAAATATGGTTCAATATAGTTTGTTTTCAAACTTTTTTGCTGAAGAGGCTATTTTTGTTATTACAAAATAAAATCATATTTTTATTTTATAATATCTACCCTGTCACCGGAATCACTTATTTTTAATGCGAAATTTTCCTTTGTTTGGGTTATTATTCTGGCTACATTTCTGTTGTGTTCAAGTCTTTCCTGTTTAACTTTTTCTATGGCATCTCTCAACCTAAAATGCAATTTAATATCTCTGATTTTTACAGCTTTTTTATACAAAGAATGAAGATATTGTTTACTTTCATTACCTGAAAAAATATAACAAATATTTTTATCTTCATTAAAAGAAAATGCCAGAGCATGACCTTTATCAGTATCATTAAATATTTCTTTTACTTTTTGTTGAATTTCAGGGGTGACGGTCGGATCACCATTTGCAGCATTTGCAATTCTCCTTGCCGCATGGAACGGCGCATATACTTTTACTGTTTTTCCGAAAGAAATAGGTTGAATGTTCATAAAATAAAATACTCTCCGTAATTATATATTGCTATAAAGCTAATCAAAATTTTTTTTGCTATCTGTTTTTAAATATTGATAGACCGTGAGTATCTTGTGAGCCGGTTCTGTATATTCCGTTATTAGAAGCCTCTTTTGAAGTTCTTTCATATAATTCATTATCTGTTTCAAATCTATATGGTTGGTAGTACCCTTCAGTATATATAGCTTTGCCTTTTTTCAAGCTTTTAAATTCGTTAAAAAGCTCGGAAATAACCTTATCTATAGTTTCATCTTTATCAAAATATCTTAACGGATGGGCAATTGCGACCAGTCCGTATTTTAAACTTTGAATTCGTTTTACAAAATCCTTGTAATCACTTAAAAATACAAGATTTTTATATTCTTCACCCCAATTTTCGGTTGCTTCTTGATAATTCATATCCTTAAACGGCCATTCGTATGGATTTACACACCACACAAGCATATGGAGGTCTTTCCCCTCTTTTTGTGAAGGCATATGGACATTCACTGATGTTTCCATTCCTATTACAAATTTAATATTTTTGTACTTCTTCGGATTTTTTTGTATCAAATCAATTGCTTCAACAGTTCCTTGCGTATTAAAATGGTCTGTTATTGCAATAATCATAGGATATGGTTCAAAAGGATGTTTGGATTTTACTTTATCTGCATATTCTGCTGCCTGATTTAATGTATCTTCAGGTGTTAATTTCCCGTCAGAAAATGTCGTATGAGAATGCAAACCGGCTCTATAGGTTAAATTTTCAATGCCTTTTTGGTCTCCGTTTTCTTCAATGTCTGACATATATTTCTCGGGGTGTTTATCATATTTTTTTATAATATATGCAAGTTCATTTTCTCCTATTACGGATTTCATATTTTTTATTGTGTATTCAGAATGTCCGCTTGATTGTACAAGTTCTCTTTTATATTCAATGTCATGCGGTAGAACAGGATATATATACGGATAGATTCCGCAAATTATTATTATTCCGATTAATGCAGCAAAAATTTTTTTCATAAAAGATTCCTCACATGTTTTTAATTATTACTATAACTTATTTTTCTTATTGTATACAATAAAATATTGATTATTTTGAACTTTATTATTAAAAAAGCGTTATAAATTATGTAGTAATTGGAGATAAATTTAATGAAAAAGTTATTGTGCTGTCTTGTAATAATACTATTTATAAATCCGTTTGTTTTTGCATCAAGCCATCATTCTCATAATCATCACCATAATCATCATAATAACTGTCATCATTCGTCCGGAGGCAGTTCTACACCTGTTTATCTTATAAATAAAGAAGTAAAACACGATGAAATAAAGTTTCAGGATTGCAATGAACATTATGCAATACAAATTACTACAACTGATTTATATTCTGACGGTTCAAAAAGAATAACTGAAAACAGTACTGTTTATAATTCGGACGGTTCGGTTTTAATTCCGGATTGTGTAAGTGTTAAACATATTATCTATAATCAACAACATTATTTTCTTGTATATAAGCAAAAAGGCTGGCAAATTCTTGACAAAAATGCAAAAGTATTAACAGTAAAAAAATATTCAAAAATGCAGGAAATTCAACCGAACAGACTACTTGTAAAATACAATAAAAGATACGGAATTATTGACTTAAATGAACAAACTGTAGTACCTGTAAAATATCAAAAAATGGAAAGAATTAGCTATGACAATTTTATCACTAAATTAAACGGATATTATGGAATTACAGATGTAAACAATAATGTTATTTTAGATAGCGATTGCGACAAAATTAAACCGTTATTCGATACATATGTAATTAAAAAATATGATAAGTACGGACTTTATAATATAAACGGAAATAAAATTTTGGATATAGACAATGAAAAAATATCCAAATTAGGTGATTATATACTTGTTAAAAAGAATAATAAATATATGATTTATGATTATTCAGGAAATGCAATAAATGAAAACAGATATAATAAAGTCCGCTTAAAACGTAATCATTTGTACGGAATAAGGAGCGAACGCGAAGAAAGAATAAATTAAATTATTTATTCGTATTCTTTAAAACCGTATATTTTTTGAGTTCTATATTTTTATCCGGCAAGAAGCCTTTGTATGCAAAATATTCATAAGGAACTTCGCACTCAATCATCGCGGGTTTAGTATTTAAATCAGTTATTAGATTTTGTTTATAATCAAAATATTGACATTTACTTACAAATAAATCGCCGTATTTCATACGATCCTGAAATAAAACAATATTAGTTGATGCCAACCCGACCTTAGATGATACTATATAATCATATTCATCTAATCTGTATGCTTCAATATTTTCCAACAAAAGTTTATCTATATGTACACCTGATAATTTTAATTTCTCTATATAGTAATTGGAATTTGTTGTTTGTTCCGTTATTAAACCAATATTTTTAGCATTATTTTTTCTCAGATATGTATAAATATCCGTTTCGTCCATTTTCGCCATCAGAAACGGAACGCCGAAAGTTTTATTTTCTTTCATATATTTAATATAAGAAACGACATACTGCGTAGGTCTTGCAAATGTATTTAAAATAAAATATACAAAAATGATTATACATAAAAGAATTTTAAAAATCGTTCTTCTTTTTATATAAGAAAGCGCAGCAATCGGTGATGCTATTACGACAAAAGTCAATAAATATCGCATATTATATTGTGTAAATACCATTACTCTTGAAAAGACCATTATATTTAAAATTAAAGACATAGTAAGCGTAAACATTATTATATTTTTTATTTTGCTATGATTTTTTATAAATCGTTTTATTGTTTTTATCATTGACGGCAAGAATGCAAACAGTCCCATTATACCGAGTGCCGACTGCATAAACTCCATAGTTGAATCAAAAGGAAATCTGCCCGGGAAATAATTTGTTGTATAACTTCTTGTTGTTTCGCCTATGGAATTAAGCACCAATTTCTGCAGATACATTATTAAAGGATTATAGTTTATATAATCACGTATACCCGATGCATCTAAAATTGCGAAAGAATATTTAATCAAATTGCACAACCAACCTTTAAACCCTCCTCTAAATTGGTTCAAAAGAAGCTGTTCACTGCAAGAGACAGGATTTGAAAATTGTATAATATTTAAAATGTAATTATATGAAGCAAAAATCAGGAAATTAATCAGGAATAGTCCGCTGAATTTTAACAAATACTTATATAATTGTTCTTTTTTATATATATTTGCTATAACAACAAGCATAATAAATACAACAGGCATTGCTATTATTGCAGTTGTTTTTGTTCCTGCTGACAGAGCGAAAGATAATGCCGAAAAATAAAGAGCCGTCTTATCATCTGATTTTGATGCCTTATAAAATAAAAATACTCCTGCTAAAATTAATGTTCCTATAAATAAATCAGCTGTCGGAGTGTACATTTCAATCATTATTAACGCAAATGAAGAAAATACAAATATAGTCCATAGTCTTCTTCTTACAGAATATCCGAGTTCTTTTAAGAAATTATATATAACATAAATTGCACCAATATAACTTATAAAAGAGAAAAGAGCAATCCCTCTCTCACTTTTATTAAATAGCAATACCCAAGTATACAAAAATTCCATATTAACCGGCATTATTAATTCTCTTGTATCAGGTGTTATAAAATGATTAATACTCCCGTTTTGTATCCAGCTTGTACATCTGGGTAAATAATATGTTAATGAATCTCCGAATGTTACAGGGAAAAATGCTGCCATTATAAATTGAAAAATAAGAAACAATATAAAACATACGGAAAGAAATCCTATTAATTTATCTCGTTTAAGAGAGAAAAATATTTTTCCCCATTCTGTTTTTAATTCGGGGATATAAAAATTCTTTCCTTTTTTTATAAATAAAACAAGTGAAATAATAAAGAAAATAACATTTAGTATAAGAATTCCTTTAGAAGATATTTGTTTTAATAAAGAAAGTATTTCAAAGGATAATACAATTTGAGAAAATGCAATCAAAAGAAAATATAGAAATCCGTTAAAAGCTTTTACATTTTCTTTTTTCTTGATAATGCATAAAAATAAGTATGAAGATATAAGTATTAATAATATTGATAAAACTAACATTTAATTTCACTTCCTTTTATATACGATATAGTTGTTTAGCGGAATATTTTTATCTTCCTCAAATCCTTGCGCTTGTATTTGTATATATGGAATTTCACAAACTATTCTAACACTATGAGAAAGATTAGCACCATTATACAACTTTATTTCATCTTTATTTTTATCAAAATATTTACATTCTGATATATAGTTTTTATCATCATACTCGGAATAGATAATATAAGAAGAAGATTGAACGTTATTTTTTGTCGTAATTATTGTTTCATAGTCCTTCAAATTGTAGTTTTTTAATTTTTCCACAAGAAGTTTATCAACTCTTTTCCCTTTTAGCTTTAACCTGTCTATATGGAATTTTAAATCTTCTTTTGTTCCCATAATTAATGCGATTTTATCTGTATTATTCTTTAAAAAGTATTCATATATCTGTTCATCTTCCGTATACGTTTTTGCTGAATCTATACCTTTTACATTATTTATAACGTTAGAAAAAGCTTCCGAAAAAGGATTTATGAACAAATAAACCAACAACAAAAAAGATATAAACCATTTGTATATACTTCTATTGTTTTTAACATATGTACAAACCAATATGGGAGAAGAAATAACTATAAAGGTCACGAGATAACGCGCATTAAACTTGGTAAAAACCATAACGGCAGAAAAAAACAAAATATTAATAATAAAAGCAATTGAAAGCACTTTTAAAATAGTATATTTTTTTGATTTTTTTAAAAAGATTATAAACAAGGCAGGGTAAAATGTAAAAATTCCAATCATACCCAAGAGTGAATATACAGGATTTTGTTCCGATGTAAAAATATATTTTTCACTAAAATAAGGAGACAAATATATTCCTGTCGAAGCTATAGTATTTATTATTTTATCTCTGAATATCATAACAGCTTGATTATAACCGTCAAAATCAGCTATTCCCGAACAGTCAAAAATCAAAAACATATAGTTAATGATATTGTATATATATCCTATAAAGCCGCCTCTGAACTGGTTAAGAAGTATGTGTCCTTCACTGCATAAAGGATTTCCAAACTGTATATAGTTTAAAATATAGTTATATGAAGAAAAAACTATAAAGTTGGCAATAGAAAAAATTAAAAAGTATATAATGGGTTTAATACTTTTTTTGTATAAGAACAATGTTATAAAAAATATTACAGCAATTGCAGGAATAGTAATAAGTGCTGTGCTTTTCGTTCCGATTGCAAGTATATAAGAAAGCGCAGAGAAGTATAGCGCCATATTATTTTCATATTTAAAAGAAACATAAAATAAATACACAGAGGTTAATATTAAAGAGCCGATAAATAAGTCCGCACAGGGAGTATGACTCATTAAGCCGATTATTGTAAAAGAAGAGAATACAAATACTGCCCATAATCTTTTTCTTCTGCAAAACCTCATCTCACCAAGGAAATTATATATTACATAAATTGCAATTATCAGACCTGTAAATGAGAACATGGCAGCACTGTTTTCACTATTTGTGTACAGCATCTTCCAAGCATATAATAAGTCCATATTTATAGGCATAACCAGTTCCCGTATATCAAATGTATCAAAATGGCTAAGATTTCCGTTCATTATCCAGTTTGTACATCTTGAAAAGTAATAAGATAAAGCATCTCCAAAAGTAATCTGTTTTATTAATGCTAAAATTAATTCCGAAAATATAAATACCGGAAAAAAGATTGATATGATTTTTAATAATTTATCTGTTTTTACGGCATTTTTTATACATAAAAACTCTTTTATAATATCAGGCTTATATATTTCACTCTTTTTAATTTTTAAAGCTATATACGATATTAATATTGCCATACAGTTTAAATAAAGAAAATTTATTTCCGAAATGGAGTTAAATAAAGATAGAACTTCAAAAGATAATACAATTTGAGAAAAAGCAATCAAAAATAAATATAAAAAGCCGCAATTGGATTTTGAACTGTTATTCAAACAACAAGATGTAATAAAATATGAAGATAAAATAACTAAAAATATAGAAATAAAGAACATAAAACAATCTCTACTTAATTAACATGCAATCACCATAGCTGTAAAATCTGTATTTATTTTTAATTGCTTCATTATATGCATTAAAAATCAAATCTTTTGAAGCAAATGCACTTACTAACATCAATAAAGTTGATTTTGGCAAATGGAAATTAGTGATTAGTTTATCAACTATTTTGAATTTATATCCGGGATAAATAAATAATTCGCTGCTATCTTTAACCGGAATTATTTTGCCGTATTTATTCATAACCGTTTCAAGAGTTCTGACAGATGTGGTTCCGACGGCTACTATATTTTTCCCTTTAGCTTTTGCATCATTAATAATATCTGCAGCTTCTTTTGTTATTTCAAAAGCCTCAGAATCCATTTTATGGTCAAGGATATTTTCACATTTTACCGGTTTAAAAGTACCCAGACCGACATTCAAGGTGACAAAACAGTGTTTTGTTCCTTTTTTTTCAAGTTTTTCCAATATTTCGTTCGTAAAATGCAGACCGGCAGTCGGTGCTGCAACCGCGCCTTCTTTTTGAGCATATACAGTTTGATAGCGGTCAAAATCGAGATTTTTATATTCGTTATCAGTCATTTTCCTTTCAATGTATGGAGGAAGCGGAATATGACCTACTTTATCAAGTATTTCAAATATATTACCGTTGTAAATGAGTTTTATTAGCCATTTATCATCGTCTTTTTTCAATATTTCTACGGATAAATCCTCTGAAATATTAAGTACCATTCCCTCTTTTACTCTTTTAGACGGTTTTATTAACGCAATCCATTTATCCTTCTCAATTTCTCTTACAAGAAAAACTTCAATTAATGCACCGGTATCCTTCTTTGCATATAATCTTGCAGGTATTACTTTCGTATTATTCAGAACCAATAAATCATTATCGGTCAAATAATCTACAATATCACAGAAATGCTTATGCTCCATTGTTTTATTGCATCTGTCAAGTACCAGCATTTTAGACATTTCTCGCTTTTGTGCCGGTACTTGCGCAATTAATTCTTCTGGTAATTCATAATTGAATTCTTCAAGCAGCATTATTTTTTATCTGTTTCTATTGTTTTCGTTTCTATGGGATTAATTGTTTTTGCATTAGATAAATCTTTATCACCGTGTTTTGCAGCATCTTCTGCTTCAAGTTGTTTATTAATAACAATTGTTTGAAAGATTTGAATTATGTTGCTTACAACTAAGTATAACAAAACACCTGCAGGAATAGGAGCGATAATGAACATAAATACAATCATTATCGGCATCATCGTACCCATCATTTTTTGCATTTGTGCCTGCATAGGATCTTGATTTGCATTTTTATTTGTTGCCATCATTACTTTTTGAGTAATAATCATCGTTCCGGCAAACAATAATATTAAAAGAAGAACATCCCAGTTAAAAGTTTCTTGAGGTGCAACAGTCGGAACAGAAGCTGCCAAGATATTATCACGGCGCTCAAAATTAACTGTTTCAACTTCTCTTGTTTTCATATCTTGTATATCAATTTGAGCAGAACTTATCTTTTCAAGTTCGTCAAATTTTAGATTAATATTGTTTAAACTGATTTTAAGGTCAACAGTCTCTCCTGCCTTAATATCACCTTGAACTTCGACTGCATTTTTCTTAATAATATTATTTTTTTCTATTGTTTCATCGCCGATTGTTATTTTTACATTCTTATAAACAACAAATCTGTCACCTGTAGAAACACTGAAAGTTCCGTCATATGAAGTTCCGGCACTTCCTCTTAGTGTTTTATCAAGCCTATCTACAAATAGGAAATGAGAATCTCCCGCTTCCTGTATAAATTGGGGGCTGATTAATGCCGCATATAACAATATGAAAATCGGCATTTGAATTAATAAAGGCAAACAACCGGACATCGGATTGAATTTATGCTCTTTATAAAATTCCATCATTTTCTTTTGCATAGTTTGCGGATCATTTTTATAGCGTTCTTGAATTTGCTTCATTTTGGGTTGGAGAATTTGCATTGCACGCATTGAACGTTGCTGTGAAATTCCCAAAGGCCATAATGCTATTCTTACAATTATTGTAAGTAGAATAATTGCAAGTCCGTAGTTGTGTGTTATATTATTTAAAGCTTTTAACAGTTCTACCGTTAATGTTGTAAAATCCACTTTATATATTCTCCCTTCTTAAAGTTTTATTAATTCTTCGGCTTTATTTTCGTCTAAACCGGTATTTGCTGACGGTTTATTTAATGTTTGATTGGTTGTTCCGTGTTTCGTTTTTCCCCAATCCAAATTATTTTTCATAAAGATTATTTTAAATATAATAAAAATTGCAAGCGGAAACCATAGTACAACTATATATATAGATGTTTCTACCGATTGTTTTAAATTATCAAGCGGTTTCAGTTTCACATATTTTCTAAGGCTGTAAAATAAAGCAACAATAAAGAAACAGCACATTAATGTAGAAAGTGCCATAGATGATAGAATCCAATTCTGGTCATCTTTTATAAATCGATATGATTGAATTGCCACCTCAGATACCATCCAAACAGGCAAAATAAATTCGGTTATATATGCTGTCATATCGAGACTGACACGTAAAGACATATCGTTTGATGTTAACACTTCCGAGAAATGTTCAAGATAACGTCTTATACTTCCTTCAATCCAGCGTCTTCTTTGTTTTAACAACGGTATATAAGAAGGAACTCCTTCTTCATATACGCATACTTCCGGACAGAAACGAACGTCCCATCCTTTAATTTGCAATCTTGTAGATAAATCGAGGTCGTCAGTAATTGTATATATGTTCCATCCGCCGACATTTTCAAGTGCTTTTCTTTTAATTAATTCACCGTTACCTCTTAATTCTACGGCACCTTTTACGGCGTCACGACCAACTTGGAAGTGAGTATCTACCGCCATTTCATTATCTTGACAACGGGTTAAAAAATTCTGTTCTCTGTTAATTATAACTTTTCTGGCCTGAACTGCACCAATTTGTTCCGGTTCAAGTGCAGGAACCAATTCTTTTATAAAATTAGGTTTAATTCTTGCATCTGCATCAAATACAAGAATTGCTTCCCCTTTCGCTATTTTTAATGCATCATTCAAAACTGCGGATTTTCCGGGGAATGCGTCTTTAGTTCTCGAAAAATATTTTAATTTCGGGTATTTTTGACCAAGTTTTTCAAGTACATTGTAGGTTTCGTCTGTACTTCTGTCATCAATAACTATAATTTCATATTTCGGATAATCAACGGAAGATATATTTTCAACCGTTTGCTCAATAACATCAGCTTCGTTGTGAGCAGGTATCATAATACTTATAAACGGTTGATAATTATAATTTTTTTCTACGGGATTTTTTCGTTGTTTTCTCACTCTGTGTTTAAATGCAATCTGCATATATGCCGTATAAACAGCCATAAAGATTAATATGGTCATAAACGCACATGGCGTATTCATATTATTTTGAAAGAAATACAACAGTATTAACAATGATACTATTATGGATAAAAGTACTATTCTCTCCTTCATTACCCCAATCCGTTTATCTGTTCTCATGACATTTTATCAAAAACAAATAATCTTTTTAATAATTATTACTTTTCATTACTAAATTGTTAAATTATAAAATAAAAATCAAAATGTGATATAATCAAAAAATGCTGAATTCATTTAAAAAATCATTTAAAATATTAAAGAACAATACAATTTTCGTACAGCCGATATTATTGTTTATGCTCACAATATTGTCAATTTTATTATTTTTAAGCGGAAGGATATTGCCTGTATATTCTCAAATACTATTATTAATTTCTTTTTCGCTTCTTTTTGTGGCTTTTTGTTCAGGCTGGTTATATATAAATAAACTTGGAGTTATTTCTTATAATGAAAATGATACAGCTGCAGAAATTTCAGAAAAATCAATTAGAAATTTCAAAAAATTTTTTGAAGGAGTCGGCATAAACTTTGTAAAACTGCTAATTACCGTAATTCTTTTGATGTCTATATACTTTTTAGTTATGTACGGACTGACAAAATTTTGTTTGCATTATTTCGGAATGCCTGAAATTATAAATGATTTTAGGAAAATAGCACAAGCATCTTCTCAAGCCGAAATTTTGAATATAACAAATAATATTCCGTATTCGGATATGCTCGTATTTATGAAATGGGTATTGGTTATATATCCTGCTGCCGTATTAACAGGGTTCTTTTTTGTTATAACTTTTGCCGCACTTTCATTTGAAGAAACAAGCCTTATAAAAGTATACGGAAGAGCTATAAAATTCTTTTTCAAAAATATTTTAAGTTGTATTTTTATTATTATAGTGCTGAAAATAATTTATTTTATTATAAATATAGTCTCAGTATTTTTAGGTGTAAATACAATTTCTTTATTTATAATAACAATGCTTATAACAATATATTTAAATTACTATATACTTTTGGTATTCTGTTTCTACTATGACAAAACAAAAAATAATAGCAATAACGGGACCGAGTTCATCGGGTAAGACAAGTCTCGCAATAGAGCTTGCAAAGGAATTAAACGGAGAAATAATTTCTGTTGATTCCCGTCAGATATATAAAGAACTCGATATAGGAAGTGCTAAACCCTCTATGGAAGAACGTCAGGGTATACCACATCATATGCTGGACATTATTGATGTAACTCAAGAATATACTGTTGCAAACTATTCCGATATGGCACATCAAATAATAAAAGAAATTATAGAAAGAGGGAATACTCCAATTCTTGCGGGAGGAACCGGTTTATATTTTAGGGTGCTGCTTCAAGATTTTGATTTACCGAGAGTAGCTCCGAATAATGAATTAAGAAAAGAACTTGACGAACTTTCAAATGAAGAATTATATAAAAAGTTGCAGCAACTGGATTGTGATATTGCCGAAAAAATTCATTTTAATAACAGGGTAAAAATTATAAGAGCACTGGAAGTATGTATAACTCTCGGAATTCCTATGAGCAAAGCACAAAAGAAAAAAGAAAGCTCATATGATACTTTGTGGTTCGGATTAAATTCAGAAAACAGAGATTTTATATATGAAAGAATTAATAATCGGGTAGATATGATGTTTAAGCAGGGTTTAGTAAAAGAAGCCGAACATTTATTTCAAAAATACGGAAAAGAGAATAAAATACTTAATTCTACAATAGGATATCAGGAAATATTACCATATCTGAATGGTGAAACTGATATTAAATCTGCAACCGATTTATTAAAACAGAATACAAGACGATATGCGAAAAGACAAATAAGTTGGTTTAAAGCAAATAAGGACATAATCTGGTTCGATATAAAAAATGAAGATACAGAGAAAATCAAGTATAAAATTTTAGAAAATTATAAAAAAATGTAAAGAAAATGTATAAATAATAACAAAATTATTCTTTATGTATTTTAAAAGAGCATAACACATAAAGGATATAGTTATGACAATAAGACCAATTTTTTTAATGATAAATACAGGAAAGAATAGAAATTGTAAGAAAGCAGCCTTAAGAGGCGCCGCTATTGCAAGCGGTATATACACAGCCGGCACTGCAATAACCTGGGCTATGGCACCAAGAGAAATGCAGCGGAAAGTTAAAGAATATGGCGGAAAACAAAAATATGCAGCTGCTTTATTAACAGGAATGGCCATACTTTCAGCAGGAAATGCCGCTATAAATATGGCAGTACAATCAATTTATAATAAAGTTAATTCACACAAGAAGTAATAATCTTCTTTAATTAATTTTTCTTTTCATATAATATAAGAACCCTTATTAATAATAGGGGTTTTGTCTTATTTATTGGCTACTTTATTCAAAAATTCTATGTATTTAGGAAGAATTTTCTTCAAATCATAATTGCTTACAGCTGTTTTTCTGGCATTTTCACCCAAATAACCGTATTTTTCTCTGTTATCGAGAACATCATTAACTTTGTTTACTATGCCGTCAATATCATAAAAATCAGTGAGAATTCCGTTATATCCGTCTTTTATTACTTCTTTAACAGGTGCGGTATCAGAAGCTACAATAGTACATTGTATTGACATCGCTTCTAATAAAGACCAAGAAAGTACAAACGGGTATGTTAAATATACGTGGCAAGATGAAACACGTAATAAATCAATATAGTCTTTATATGGCAAAGGACCGACAAAATGAAGTCTGTTCATATCAAAATCGAGTTCACGAAGCATTTTTTTCTTAAATGTATCATCTTTAAGATGTCTGCCATAACAAACTCTGTCTTCACCTCCGATTAATACCTGTAAATTAGGACGCTGTTTCATCAGAATTGAAGCGGCTTTCATAAATTCAGGAAATCCTCTGTATTCTTCCATACCTCTTGTAGCATATGTAAGAACTTCGTCTTTTTTTGTAAGTATTAAGTCGGTATTTGGCACTTTAAATTTAACTTTTTCATTAGGTGTACAATAATCCGTATCTATACCTTCATGAAAAACTTTTATTTTACTTAAAAATTCGGCCGGAACTTGTGATTTTTGCCATTGTGTCGGAGAAATTCCATAATCACAACTTACCAAGTCTTGTAATATATGAGAATTTTTGCATTTTAATGATGCTTTAGCATCGACATCCAATTCTTTTCCGCCAAAATCAACATCTGAATTTTTCGGATTATAGTACCACTCAATATGCGCTATATAAGGGACATCAGGGAATATTTCTTTTACAAACATAGAACTTCCCCAAGAATGTCCAAAAATAATATCAGGTTTGAATCCCTGTAATTGCAAACTGATTAATGCTTCTGCCGCAGATTGACCATGAATAATTGTCTCTTCATAAAATCGCAA
>JAEEGL015028917.1_pt1 | contig 30193 bp, 22 predicted proteins | sample 9134231 | NCBI WGS metagenome assembly JAEEGL01 (sample SAMN16246548, study PRJNA631951) | gut metagenome | biome: gut microbiome; feature: rumen; material: fiber-attached | host: Bos | place: Iran: Karaj | collected 2018-10 | reverse complement strand
GCAGGACAAAAAGCCACGCTGCCTTTCAATGGAGGCTTGGGCTCCACAGGGCAAAACGCAATAATATACAACGTCAGATACGGACTTTTTGGCGACAGCGTGCAATTCATCGTCGACGGCATCGACACGCTAACCTTTTACGCCAGCGACACTCTCGGTGCCGACTCGCCCTACAACTTCAAGTCAACACGCTACACCTACGACGAGCTGCCGGGTCGCGCGGGCGGTATGAGTTGGGCCTCGCTCACTTTCAAGGTTGACGACGCGATGCTGACAACAGCAAAATAGGCCACATCTGGCATTATAACTATAATAAAAAAGGGAGACAATTCATAACGATTGTCTTCCTTTTCTGTCGATTAATAACAAACTATTATATAGCCATATACATCAGCCCCACATAGACGAACTTACAAAAGAATAAACATTATACGCAAGCTGTTAACTATATAATGTCTACATGTACTGCGTAATATAAGCCCTACTACAAGGAATAGTCATTCTATTTCCAAATGGTGCTGTCTTTGCCGGAGCCAATCTCGAAGTGCAGTTTGGCAATGCCGAGGTCTACCGATGAGAACGGCACATTTTTTGCCGTGGCCACAACCTTTCCATCAGCCATATACTCGAATTGGAAGTTCTGCTTGTTCATTGCCGAAGGGGCTAGCATGGCGCACATAACACCTTTCTTAAACCACTCCGGTGTAAAGGCAATGGCGGCAATCTGTCCGAGGGGCTTGTCGACGTGCGCCTTGCCCTGGGTAAGGCCATAGCCTATGGAGATGACGGCCACAAACTTCTCACCTTTGTCGACCTGCACTGCTTTGTTCTTCGTGAACGTGCCCCCAACCCAGCAAGTGTTGAGTCCCAGCTGTTGCGCCAACAGTACAAGACGTTCTCCCTCGTATCCGAGTTTCTCTTTCAAGTCGTCAGACTTACTTCCTACCAAGGCGATGTAATTGGTAACACCTCTGAACTTGCCGTAACGGGCTAGGAAGCCAGAGAAGGCTTTCGGCTCGTTCTGTATTAGTTGGATATGCAACCCTCTGGCAGCATTGATCTTTTCTATCTCTGCAGTAAGGTTGGCCACTTGCTCTTCAGCAAGAGGGCTTCCGTCGTATTGACGCACGGAATGACGGTTGCGTATTGCTTCTTCTATAGTCATATTATTTCCAATGTCATTTTGATGTGAGGTATACCGTCCTCAAGGAACTCGTCTGATGTCTGCACAAATCCGACTTTCTCGTAAAGGCCACGGGCATAGACTTGTGCCTCGATGGTTATTCTCTCTGCATGGAACTTCTCCACGGCCAGCTTGATACCTTCACGCAGAAGCTGTGTAGCCAATCCCTGGCGGCGACGGGTACAAATCATCCTGCCAATGGATACATCTTCGAATGTTGTACCGGCAGGCAATACTCGCAAATAAGCTACCATCTCGCCTTTGTCCTCCAACCACAGATGCCACGACACTTTGTCGTTTCCGTCTACCTCCTGATATGGACAATTCTGCTCCACCACGAACACAGACACACGGTATCGGTAAATGTCGTGCAATTCGTCGAGAGTGAGTTCTTTATATTGTTTTACATTCAGCTCCATAGTCTTTCCATAATCAAATAGCCATGATATTACCCCTTATATAACAATGCAAAAATACACTTTTTTTGTGAATTCCAAAACATTTTACACTTTTTCAGAATCAAACAAACAATATAATAGCACTTATTCAATGACTGTTTTATATAAAATCATACATTCCACGAGAGTAGTACGCAATATATGTACATCATATATAATCACCTGTTTATAATACAGAAATACTGACATCCAAATAGGAAACTTAGCTCCATAAAGTATATATCCCTGCCGTCGACGAAGATATACGAGTCTTTCAAAACAGCAAAATACAAAAAAATGTTAAAATTTCGTCTAAAATGGGGCGTTCGACACACTTATGTGTAAGAAGTCTGAAATGGACTTCGGAATATGAGAAAAAGTTGAACAAATAAAACCAAATGAAGATGAAAAGACTTTCTATGACCCTTGCGCTATTAGCGCTGACAATCCTAGTGCCTTGGAATACAATACTTGGCCAAGTCAACAACAAACCAAGCGGCAGATACGATTGGGTAAAACACTACCATGGACTTCGCGACGATGATATATGCTCGGGTATTTTGGAAATGGAAGTCGACAACCAAGGCAACGTCTATGTCATGGGGCAATTTACCATGGATGCCAACATTGACGGCGAGTATTTTCTACCTACGCAGCATCAGTCGGTCAACAACAATCGTAGCTTCTTTGTAGCTAAACTTTCGCCTGATGGCACTATGATATGGCACAAGGCCATACATCATACGCAAGATCATGTGTTTCCAAAAAAAATGAGACTGGTGGGCGATACAGCGTTGATGCTGATGGCCAACTTCGATATGCCATCAAGCAACAACACTTGGAGTCGATTGTACTATCTGGACACGATGATTGTTGACAATAACGGATACCCCTATTCCACCGACAGCTCGACAATATCGAATGCCGACGGCATCATAACCCTCGACCCCGATGACGGACACCTTCTGGAACACCACTTTTTGCAACGGGCATTGTTGGATACAGCGGGAAATGTTTTCCGTTACAATTCCCAAGGCCGATGGATAACAGATAGACTTGGTGCCAGTGAATTCGACGTGGACAGTCATGGAAACATCTACCTCGTGCGTAAGACCTACGACGAGGCTACAATAAATTGTGACACTTGCCAGTCTCAATACCGCACAATTAATCCCATAGAAGGCTCTGTCGGCGGAGTGCGCATTTTCATCGACGGAGTGCGCTGGATTGACTACAAATTGCCCTATGCCACCGGAAGCTGGAACCAACAGTTGATGAAGTTCTCACCTCACTTCGATTCCTTGCTTGACGCCACCTACATTGAACGCTCCACCACGTCGACAACCGACACAAGCTCCAATTTTATAAGCAACATATCAGTTTCCTCATTCAACATCCACAACGACAGACTCTGCATCTGCTTAGGACTCGACAAATACCACGACGGTGCCACCGTTGAGCGCAGCGACAATCTTGTGTTCCACAACCCTCAGCAATACTTTGACATACGACAAGACGCCATGCTGATTTACGACACAAATCTGCATCCACATCAACTGGTACAATTGGATCCACTCAACCCTCAAGAAAGCGATCTTGGTCCTACCTATGGAACTTGCAGATTCAGCAACACAGCTTATGATGCCGATTCCAACTCACTCTTCATCATTGGAATCTCAAATACTCGCCCAATAACTATACCCTCTTTCGGACATGATATTGCCTATCGTGGCGACACCCTCGCTTTATCGAACAGTGTCTTCTTCCTGCGCATCGAACCCGACAACGGCTCGCTGATTTCGTACGGCACAGCCACAACGTCCACATACTTTAGTCTTGGTGGGTGCCCCAACATCGTCGTAAATGGCAACCGAGTCTTTGCCGAAGTCGTGTATGCATCCAACATTTATTTCGGTGACACGTCCTTCTACACCGCAAGCCACGGTGTCAACATGGGTGTAGTCAGCGCCATTGGATTGGCGCAGTGGGACTATGCCGGCCATGAAATTGCATTCCACGACTTCCATGCACAAAATGGTCCCACAAATGTAGGTCCCGTGGCGCTACACGACAGTGTGCTCTACTTCAGCGGTGTCGCCTTCAATGCCACGTTCGGCGACATTTCACTGCCTGGTTCCAACACATTCATCGGGCGTTATGTCGACGAGTCGTTTATGACCCCCTACATCTATGATAACAGACACGCCGACCAATACATCACATGGAATACCCCAACGCTGAACGATACAATATATGTGGAATATCCCGGCCACACCATTAACATCTCGGCTACTGCGAGCAGCGACCTACCTGTAGAGTTTCTCTTGTCGAACGACACCATGACCTACTTCATAACCGATCAGAGCCTCTGGATTTCTGACACCGGCACATTCCACATCACAGCCATACAACCTGGCAACACTTACTGGAACGCAGCCCAACCTGTCGAAAAGATTATCCACGTTGGCCCTGTCGATGGCCGCATAATATGGGATCAACCTTTGGAGCTCGTCTACAGCGATACGATCATCCATCTTGACGCTGAATTCATAATTGGCAACACCTATATGACATTCGAACTACCTGCTGGCAACGGCGTGGCTGAATTTACGGAAGTGGGCTCACACGAGTTGCATATCCTTGGCCCCGGCACCGTCGATATCAAGGCCATAGCTTGGCGTTATAATCCCAATTCCGACGACGGCAATTACAGCCTTACAAGGACTCTGGTTGTATATTCCAAACCTATAGACCCCATCGGTATCGACGCAGTGGCTACCGACATTGTAAAAGCCTACCCCAACCCCTCCACCAGCAAAGTGAGCATAATGTGCCCCGAACCCATCGCCTCAGCATGGCTAATCAATATGTTTGGACAACGCAAAGAAGTCCGTCTAACATCTATTGGTAACAGACAATACTCGTTAGACTTAAGCTCACTTCCTCAAGCAGCCTACTTTTTGACATTGACTACCACATCTGGCAAAACGCATACCATAAAACTGATGAAGAAGTCGAATATTTTCAAGAACTAATACACATGTACACCAACTGTAATCACGAAAAATTCATATAAAAAGAGCTATATAATTGATTTGCGACATATGGACCAAAATGGTTACACCCCCATTCGTCTTTTATTTGTACTTTTGCATAAAAAATATTGATACCAACAACCAAACAGTAACTATCTGACTAATACTTACTTCATTTTTTTGATGCAATTAAGTTACTATAAATAATCTATTAAACCGACGAAGCCGATAGGATATAACCGGCTAATTATAACAAATGGCTAAAATAAATCAAGATGGATCATTTGACGAGAGAGTAAAAGGTGGTAAATATAAAAATTCAAAACGTAGAAAAAAAGCTTTCATCATTGGGTTCATTGTCATAGTTTTATTATTTATTGGATTTGTTGCTACTGACACTGCCGATCCTGCCACAGCTGTTTTATATGCAGCCATACTGGGTGTGATTGTTGGTGGATTAGTCAATACAATTCTGAAAAAATCAACGGATTTATAGGTAAATTTTAACAAATACGCACAAACAAATTCTTATAAAACATACGTTTATACAATAAACCCCGAAAGTGTTTTGTCCAACTTTCGGGGTTTCTTACAGATAGCCAATTTCTGTAATTAAAAGAGGTCGAGCGTCAGCATGCCAAAGGGAAAGAAGCAGCGAGCGACTGAAAGCAAAGATTCTTTAGCATGTGTCAACTGCTAACATTTCATGTCCCAAAGAACGAGGCTCACCAGAGAACATCAGCGAGCACCGCACACAATATAATAGCTCCATTCTCGTTTTTGATTGACTTAACCAACGACAGAAACCAATGGAACACTCAAACACCTTCGACCACATCATCGTCCGCGACGCCACCGAAAACAACCTGAAGCACGTCAACGTCCGTATACCCAAAGGAAAAATCACCGTGGTGACTGGTGTGTCGGGGTCAGGCAAGTCGTCGCTGGTTATGGACACTATAGCTGCCAAGTCACGTCGTGAACTCAACGACACATTCCCTTCATTCACACAGCAATATCTGCCCAAATACGGGCGTCCTCATGTGGGCGATATTGAGAACCTCCCCATTGCCATTGTCATCGAACAACGAAAACCAACATCCAACTCTCGCTCCACGGTAGGTACATACACTGACATATATGCCTTGCTTCGGCTGCTGTTCTCGCGTGTAGGACAACCTTTTGTTGGCTACAGCGACGCCTTCTCGTTCAACCACCCCTCTGGCAGCTGTCCTCGCTGCAGCGGGTTGGGCGAAATCCGCGAGCTGGACATACATAAGCTTGTCGACTTCGACAAGTCGCTCAACGACGAGGACACTATACACTATATAGCTTTCCACAAGGGCGGCTGGCGCTGGATACGCTACGCCCATAGCGGACTTTTCGACCTCGACAAGAAAATAAAAGACTACACCCCCGAGGAGCTTGACCTCTTCCTCTATTCGCCGCAGATAAAACTCAAGAATCCTCCCTCCAACTGGCCCAAGACGGCAAAATACGAAGGCCTCGTACCTCGCATGTACCGCAGCATCATCAACTCAGAAGAAGGTCTGCTCCACGCCGCCACCATCAATCCCATGCTTACCATGGGCACCTGTCCTGACTGCGGCGGTACACGCCTAAACGCAAAAATACGCTCCTGCAAGATTGGCGGCATCAACATCGCAGAAGTGACAGCAATGAGCATCCACGATTGCCTTCAGTGGATGACAACTGTCGACAATCCCCTTGCCGACGACATCAAGCGAGCCACCATCGAACGGCTTTCAGCACTCGAGGAAATCGGACTTGGCTATCTCACCCTTGACCGCGCCATAGGAACTCTCTCCGGTGGCGAAGCACAACGTTGCAAGATAGCAAAATACATCAATTCACCCCTCTCCGACGTGATGTACATTCTCGACGAGCCAAGCGTAGGTCTGCACAACCACGACATACTGCTGATGCAGAAATCGGTGCAGAAACTCAAAAACCACGGCAATACCGTTATACTCGTCGAGCACCACAAAGAGATAATCAAGATAGCCGACCACATCATTGATATGGGACCCGGAGCAGGCATGAATGGCGGCGAAGTCGTCTTCGAAGGCAGCTACGACGAGCTACTTCACAGCCATACTCTCACTGGCACAATGCTCAGTAAGAGGAGCAGTATAAAAGAACCTGTGCGCAAACCCAAGGCATACTTTCACCTAAAGGATGCCTGTCTCCACAACCTAGAGAACCTAACCGTCGACATGCCACTGGGCGTGATGTGTGGCATAGCCGGTGTAGCAGGTTCTGGCAAAAGCTCGCTGATGGAATGCTTTCGCAGAGCCTATCCCATCCCCGACGAGATAGTATTTATCAGCCAAAAAAACATTGGAATAAGCCTGCGTTCCACCCCAGCGACATATCTTGACGTTGCCGATGACATACGCAAACTCTTTGCCAAAACAAACAAGACCAAAGCAGACCTCTTTTCCTTCAACGGCAAAGGCGGCTGTCCCGTTTGCCAGGGCAAGGGCGTCATCGTCAACGACATGGCCTTTATGGACGCCATTGAAACAACATGCGAGGCATGCGGAGGATTGCGATATTCTCCCGAAGTGCTTTCCTACCAAATCAATGGGCTCAACATCGCCGAGGTCATGGATCTTACCGCCAACAAAGCATCAGAGTTCTTCAGCGGCACTGTTATTGCTGAAAAGCTAGAGCCTCTGCGCAAAGTCGGCCTAGGATACCTGCACCTCAACCAGTCGCTATCCACCCTCTCCGGCGGCGAGCTGCAACGCATCAAGCTAGCCTCCAGCCTTCGTGAGGCTGGCAAGATATTCATCATGGACGAACCATCCGACGGACTACATGCCGATGACATCAAGCGCATCACCGACCTCTTCGACACCATGGTTGAAGCCGGCAACAGCATATTCCTTATCGAGCACAACATTGAAATGCTAAAATCGTGCGACTACTTAATCGAGATGGGTCCTGGGGGCGGCGCCATGGGCGGCAGAATCATTTTTTCCGGAACCCCAAAAGCCATGTCCGAGTGCCCCGTTTCTGTCACCGGTCCATATATGATTTGAATCCAACATATAGCTCTGCAGTACCATACTCATTCTCAAATAATAAAAAAGAGCAATATGCTAGTGAACAATAGCTGCCGCCAGATTATTTCAGAAAGCAAAAATGGGAGAAGTCAAAGAACAAACATCTACACAATTGACGTTAAAAAACTTTTATGTCTGGCAATAACGAGGATGAGTTTGCGTCAATTGCATCTTTGTCATTCCCTTTAACTTTCCAATAAAACACTAATATTAAAAAATTCCCAACAAACGATTTGGTTAAAAAAAAGTCCGCTCAAAGGCGGACTTTTTTCTGATGTTTAACCAAAATAATTATTCGTTACGCAGGAATGTCAGAGTGAGGTTGACTGGTGTGCTGTTCTCTACAAACTCCATCGGAATGACAAAGGTGATAGCGTCGGTGGCATCGTCATAGGTGAACTGCAGATGGGCAGGAACATCGTTGCCATTGACATCCTCGGCAACACCGTCGAGATAACCGGTATGGGTTGCTCCATCATAAGAGTAGGTGTAGGAGACACCATTGATTTGTTGGAAGTTTGTTTCATCACCGCCCCATGCTTCAACATTCGATGGGAACGAGAAATGTGCGTAAGTGCCGTCAAAATTGAGACCGAAGGTCATGGTGTCGTCTACAAAATTCTCTACACAGCTTAGATCGGAACCCAAAAGGTTGGTGAGTAACTCAGAGTAGGTAACGGTATAAGACCAGTCGGTGTTGTTCAAGTCGGAGGTTGACTTTACTCTGGGTGAAGCTTCTGTGTTTACTCCGTTGGCAGGGGTAATGGTGGTTTCTTCTTTCTGGCATGAAGCCATGCAGAGTGCGATAGCAGCGGCTGCAATGATTAAAATGTTTTTCTTCATAATAAATGGAATAAAAAAAGTTTATAAATTTTTTGTTTGACTTGTTTCTGCTATAAAGACGTAATAACTTTGCGAAAAACTACAAAAGGGTATTTTTTTTTATTTTTCTGTGGCAACAGCCTCAAACTGCAGCTGATAAATAAGGTCACCATCGGGAGTGTCATTGTCGGAATGTGACAATATCATGGTGTTTGAGGATATCCAGTTTACATTCCAGCACTCGCCGCTGGGAAGCAAATCGGAGCACAATATACCATTGTCGGAGAGTGTCCATGTGCTGTTGCCTGTTGCCACAACACTGTCGGAATTGTTGACATTCAACAGGATTGTTCCATCACTATTGAATATGTAGTACATCATGTTTCCGCCTTCAATGGGCTCGAAATAATCGATATTTTGGACGACTTCGTTGTCATCGTTCTGAACGACAATCATAGTAGTCAGTCGCCATGTGCCTAATATCATACCTGACGTGTTGGAGGAGGGTGCTGTGGCGTAAGCAACACCATTCCATGTCCCTGTTCCGTCGTCGTATGTCACCCTTACGGTAAGCCCTTCTTTCTCCATCTGCTTCATCCAGGCTTTTATCTCTTCTCTATTGCTGGTTGTGATGGTTCGCGAATCTTTGGCGTCGCTGTTGTCATTGCCGCCATAGGTGGTGAGGTTGAGGTTGTAGAAGACTACCTCGTTACCATTCTTGCTCTGCACTAGGAATTGATCGAGGAGAGCATCCCACTCGGCATCTGTCTCCATAGTAGAGCGACTTTCGGTTTTGCCTACGGAATATATCACTGTTCTTTCAACAGTACCATCACTATTGGTAGTGACGGTGGTTTTGTGTTTCTCACATGCTGCAAGCAGGATTGTTGCTGCAAATAATATGGAAAATATTTTTTTCATGATTTTTTCACTTCTTTAACTGGGAAGCCTACGGCTTAAGAAAATTATCTTTAACATTGATTGTCGCTCGCTGGCGCCGGCATCATATATCTCTGTTTTCTATTTTTTGGATTTCATTTTTTCCAGTTGGTAATCTAACAGGGCGTCGTATTGTTTCTCATTATCGATACGGTAGAACCCCACTGTGCGACGGGAGTGGGAAACCACTACTCGCATCACGGTCTTGCCTGTCCACCGCACCCTGCGCGACGGCTGTTTCATATCGCCCAACCAGCTTTCAACTCCGTCTGCGACACTCACTCCGAGTTCCTGTGTCAGCCGCTTCCACGCGGCGCTGTTGTCTGCCACCAACAGGACGACATCGACTCGGACACTGTCGTTGAGCTTGAACCCGCTGACTTGCGCTACCGCGATATCGCTTCGCGAGGCATAGTGCTTGTACAAATCGCCCTGCGACATTGCCACCATTGGCAGCATTAACAAAAATATAAATAATAATCGTTTCATATCTCCATAAGCATTTCTGAAGCTAACGAGGTCCATTGTGTCTCGGCAATACCGCTACGGTTGCAATAAATGGTCTCATAATCCTTTGTCTGATGTTGATGTATCGTCAACATGGGCACCGCCATAGCTACAACAACTATGGAAGCTAAAGCCACACCTCTGATATGACGCTGTCTACGATTCCAATCGCCATACTCGGCGGCAAGGCGCTGACCATAGCCCTCGGCTTCGGTCCTCTGCCATAACTCGTCAAATTCGCTTTCTGTCATCATATATTTTATTGTTTTTTGTTATTCTTTCAATTCAAAAGGTCTACTGTAATTTCGTTTTATTCGTCCTATTCGTGTCCAACAAAGTTATCGTTTCGGTAGTTTTCTTCATCGGTTTTGTTTGTTTTCACCCACCATCGACTTGCGCAACTTTTCTTTCACTCTAACCAGGCGCACACTAACATTCTTCTCTGTCATATCTAAATGGGCGGCAATCTCTTCATAGCTGTAACCTTCCATCTGCATTACGACAATAGTATGGTCGGGCTCGTCTAACATGGCTATCCTGTCTCGCAATTCCTGCACCATGCTGTGGTCGTCTGAAGTCTCCTCATAATCCTCGGGTATGGGATAGCTGATCTTGTTGCGCCGCAAATCGTCAATGATGGCATTGCGGGCTATCTTCCATACCAACGCCGCCTGCTTGGGTCCTCTCTGCAATGAAAGAAGCCTCTCTCGATCGCGCCATAGCGCCACCGAAGCTTCCTGAAGGAGATCCTCTACCGTTGTTCCCCGTCGGCTGAAGTGCCGACACAACGAAAACAGAAGCCCCTTATAGCGATGCAGCAGATTGTCGAAAGTATTCAGATGCTTCACGATGATAATAACGTAAAAAGATTTTCAAAAACTACATCTTGATGAAAAAAAATATTTCCCTCTCTTTCTCTAGAGAGGGAAACTTCTGTTTATTGTCAGCGTTAATGTTAACGTTATGGTTAACGTTAACGTTAACGTTGCCTCATTACATGCTTTCGCGGAGAATGGCGACAACTTCATCTCGGGTTAGTGTGCGGTAACCTACTGGCAGTATCAACACAGCGTCGGCAACGGCCTGCAAATTGGCTTCGTTCACGCCCAACTCGCCACTATGCATAACCACACCTATCTCTTTCATCCATTGCTCTAAACATCTAAGACCCTCTTCGGCCACCTGCTCGTCACTCTTGCCCTCTCCGCTTACTCCCCAAACATTCTTTGCAAAGCGCACAAACTGGTGCAATCCATCATGCATAACATGCCGGTAATAGGGCAACGACACACTTGCCAGCGTCATTCCATGTGTGGCGTCGGTGACCAAGCCTATGGCATGACCTATCTGATGCACTTCCCAGTCACCTCCCTTGCCACATTTTAGCAAGGTGTTGAGCGCCCATGTGGCCGTCCACATAATATTGGAACGAGCCTCGTAATCCTTGGGATTCTTGGCGGCAATGAGACTGCTGTGGATGAGCGAACGCATGAGGCCCTCGTTGATATAGTCGGTGGTGCAGTCGGCGTTCCCGGCGAAATACTGCTCCATCAGGTGACTCATAATGTCGAAAAATCCTGCCACCATCTGATACTGCGGCACGGTCATAGTATATCGTGGGTTGAGAACGGCGAAACGAGGATATAAACCAGGTCCGAATACTTTGCCCAGCTTGAATCCGGCTTTGCGGTTGGTGATGACGCTGCCTCCATTCATCTCGCTACCAGTACCTACCATAGTAAGCACGGCACCAACAGGAACTGTCTTACACGTGGGATTGCCTTGGTTGACCCAGTATTTTGTCCATGCGTCTTCTTCGCAATATGCTGACGCCGAAACTCCTTTGGCGTAATCAATAGTTGATCCGCCTCCCACGGCGAGAATGAGGTCGACATTGTTGTCTCGCACCAGTCGGCATCCCTCCTGCACCTTTTCGTAAGTTGGATTGGGCATCACTCCGGCATCTTCGACAATGGTCTTACCCGAATCCTTAAGTATTTCTACCACAGCATCGTAAATACCATTTCGTTTAATACTGCCACCACCATACGAGAGCATGACGGTAGGACCGAAATTCTTCAATTCGTCGGCAAGATAATGAAGCGACTCTTCGCCAAAATATAATTTCGTGGGGTTATTGTAAACAAAATTTCCGTTCATTATAATTAATTTTAATATATTTATAAATTACTATATTTCAACTTATTGATATCATCAACTTATCTTTTTTATCTCATATCATTTCACTAAAAAGGGAAATGCAAAATTACGAAAAAAAAAGAAAAACTCATCTCTTTTTTGCTTCGTTTTTTTACCACAAAAGGAAACAACTTCTTTCTCCTTTTTAGCGAACTCATAGCGGACTCATAGCGGACTCATGCCTTCTTCTCACCTCCCACAAAAAAGCATTTCACTCCAACCCCAATTTCTATAAAAAAACATTTTTAAATATTGTATTCCTTAAATTAAATAAATTTTAGTAAATTTGCATTTTTGATAAATTTAGTCATCATAGGCTTATGACGACACAAAGACTCTGAAAATCCGCATTTACGATACCCTTTAGCTGCTCATTTGGCTAAAATGAAAAACGTCAGCGAGATTTTTTGCCCACCATTATGAACTGAGACAAACGCCATCAACAACGAAAAAACCTCTCTCACGAACAAAATATTATCGAAACATGATATACAGGAATTTCAAGAAAAATGTAAAGGATATCACGATATACTACATGCTGCTGGTTGAAGAAACTAAAAACCAGCGCTTGGTGGGCAGCACTAACGAGTGGGTACTGGACAACTACTATATGATTAGTGAGCAAGAGAAAACCATGCGTGAGGAATTGTGCAGCCGCGAACTGAAACGTATTGGATCTCACCGCATTGACGAGATTTGTCAGTTGCTGGAAAACTTCATGAAGCGATGCCACTACCAAATCGACAAAGGGCTCATGTTCCGCTACCTCTCCCAGGTGCAGGTCAACAGGAAGGACTATCTCACTTTCCCCGAGGTGTGCAACCTTACCCCTCTCATAAAACACATACTGATAGCGAATCTGGCCGATTTGTGCCGCAACTTGAATGATAAGAGCGCTTACAACTATGAGCCGACAGACAAAAGTAATGCCGACGCAAAGCATCTTGACGAGGCGGCTCAAGACAACTTGATGATGATGAACATCTTCACCTCGCTGAAAAAGATGACCAAGTTGCCTACAGCCGAACTTCTCGACGCCGTGAGTTTCTCCGAGCGCATGCTCAAGTCGGAAAAGGCCGGCATGTACGACCAGATGTATGACAAAACCAAGGACGACTACCGAGCCAAGATTGTGCGACTAAGCAGGAAAAGTGGCAACGAGTATGAGCTTGTCAAGCAGCTTGTCGCCGAGGCTGACAAACGCGGCGAGCATGTTGGATGGCAGCTGTTTCCACCTAAGAAATGGAACACTCGCGCCCACCTATACATTACCATCGTTGCTGCCGCAGCCTTGCTGTTGGCGCTCTCCTTCGCCCTGTGGAGCACTTGGGGCAACGGATTCACTTGGGTTACCGCTGTGCTGACGGCGTTGCTCCTTATTCCCATGAGTCAGATTGTGATAGATCTTTTCAACTGGCTGCTTGGCAAATTGCACAAGCCCATGGGGACATTCAAAATCAAATTCAAAGACGGCCTTATACCTCAGGAATACGCCACCATGGTGATTATGCCTACCATCTTGAAAAACAAAGAGAAAACCATCGAGTTGCTCGAGCAGCTGGAGATATACTACCTGAGCAACATCAACCGCGCCTCTGAGGGCAAGGATGGTGTGGCTTTCCAACGCCTCGAGCAGCGTCCCCAGAACCTCTACTACACTCTTATCGGCGACGCCGCCGCCTACAAGGAGGCCGACGCCCCTTGGGACGACGAGGTCGTGGAGGCGGGTCGCGCCAAAGTGGCCGAACTCAATGAAAAATACGGCGCCCCTATCTTCAACTTCGTCTACCGTCGCAGGGCCTGGAGCGACGGCGAACAGACTTGGCTGGGGCACGAGAGAAAACGTGGCGCCATCCTCCATTTCAACGACTTACTCCTGGGCGACACCACCCCCAACGACAAAGAGAAACGCTTCAGATTTGAAACCATCAGCGACTGGCGCCAAGGCGCTGTGCCCGACATCAAATTCGTCATCACGCTCGACACCGACACCGAGTTGGTGCTCTATTCGGCTCAAAAGCTGATAGGTGCCATGGCTCATCCTCTCAACAGAGCCAAATTGAGCGAGGATGGCCATCGTGTTGACAGCGGCTACGGCATTATGCAGCCGAGAGTTAATGTCGACGTCGAGGTCACCAACAAAAGCCGTTACGCACAGCTGATGGCTGGTTTGGGTGGATTGGACGTCTACACCACCGCCTCTTTCGAACTCTATCAAGACATCTTCAACGAGGGATCGTTCTGCGGCAAAGGCATCTACGACCTCCGTGTATTCCAAAAGGTGTTGAAAGGCACTTTCCCCGAAAATCTTATTCTTAGCCACGACCTTATCGAAGGCTGCCACATTCGCTGCGGCCTTATCAACGACTTGGAACTTTTCGACGACAATCCGTCAAACTATATCGACGACGCCAAGCGTCACCATCGCTGGACACGCGGCGACTGGCAGATCATTGGCTGGCTCAAAAACAAAGTACGCAACGAGAGAGGCGAGAAGGTCAAAAACCAAGTGAACACCATAGGCCGTTGGAAGATTTTCGACAACCTGCGCAGATCCATGCTCAGTTTGGCTCTCTTGGTGCTGCTTCTGGTGGGTTTCAGCGGCATTACTGGCATCAACGCCATCTGGTTCCTGCTGGTGGCTTTGCTGGTGGTGGCAAGCCCTATCGTCTTCTTCATCATGGGTCAGATCACCAAGGTGCCGCGATTTGGGAAACGCTATCGCTACTATATGACCCTGATGAGGGGCTTCAGAGTGATCATTTACCGCTCCTTGGTGCAGTTTGCCCTGCTTCCCAAAGAGGCGTGGATGTACACCGACGCCGCCGTGAGGGCTTGCTACAGAATGTGGTTCTCTCACCGCGACTTGCTGGCGTGGATCACCAGCGACGAAGCGGCCAAAAGCACCAAAGGCACTTTGGGCGACTATATAGCCAAATTCTGGTTCAACTATGTGGCTTCGGCCATCGCCGTGGCCTTATATGCCTCATGCTGGGGCAACTGGATAGGCATGGCTGCCGTGCTGTTCTGCGCCACGGTGTGGTGCGCGGCACCATTACTGATGTTCTGGCTGGGCAAAAAATTCCCTCTCAACAAGAAAAGCCTCAACGCCAAAGAAACCGACGAGGTACGCCAGCTGGCGAAAGACACCTGGCACTTCTTCGACACCCTCATCACAGAGGAGAACAACTGGCTTATCCCCGACAACTACCAGAAAAGTCGCGAGACAGCCACCGACTACAAGACTTCCCCCACCAACATCGGCTACTCGCTGACAGCCATTGTGGGCGCCTCGGAGATGGGCTTCATCAATCGCAAAGAGGCTGAAAACCGCATAGGCAACATCATCGACACCGTGGGAAGACTCAAAAAATGGAACGGACATCTTTACAACTGGTACAACGTTAGCACTTTGAAGGAGTTGCCGAACTACTTTATCAGCACCTGCGACAGCGGAAACTTCGTTGCATGCCTTTATGTTGTGAAAGGGTGGCTCGAAAGCGCCGGAAACATTGCCGGTCAGTCAAACGACACCGAAAGTCTGCTGGCTAAAGTTAGCCGGCTCATCGACCAAACTGATTTCAGCAAACTCTACAATCCCGAGCTTGACGTTTTCAGCATCGGCTACGACACCACCAACTTCACTCTCCTACCCTACCACTACAACAACTTCGCCTCCGAGGCTCGACTGACATCGTTCCTTACCATTGCCCAAGGCGACGCTCCTTACAAGCATTGGTTCTGTCTCGACAAAACCCTGGTACAATACCACGGCTACAAAGGCGTGGCTTCGTGGTACGGTACTTTGTTTGAATACTTTATGCCTCTCATCTTCCTGCCCACCTACCGCCACACGCTTATGGACGAAACCTACAGCTTTGCCATAAGGGCCCAGAAGGCATTCATTAACAATACCGTGGCCAAATACAAACAACTACCTTGGGGCATCAGCGAAACGGCATACAACGAACTCGACGACGCGCAAAACTACAAATACCACGCTTTCGGCGTGCCATATCTGAAATTCCAAAACACCACTCCCGACCGCATCGTTATTTCGCCCTACAGCTCTATCATGACCATTGGCATCGACGACCGCGGCGTGTACGACAACATTCAGCGTTTCAAAAAGCTGGACATGTACGACGAATTCGGCTTATACGAAAGCTACGACGACGAGGACAAGGTATCGGTCAAAGCCCACTATGCCCACCATCAAGGCATGATTTTCGCCTCGCTAACCAACTACCTGTGCGACAACTGCATGCAGCGCTACTTTATGCATGAGCCTACCATGAAGTCGATGGAAACGCTATTGAAAGAGAAAGCTCAGGTTAAACCTTACATCGACCTCAAAGTAACTCAATACAAGCGTTATAAATACCCCAAAGTGCAGACAGAGAGCGACGCTCGCGATTTCGACACCATTGCCAATGTTCCTGAGATAGGCGTGTTGAGCAACGGTCAATACACGGTGTTGCTCAACGACCGCGGCAGCGGATTCTCTCGTTTCAAAGGCATTATGCTCAACAGATACAGGAAAATCAGCGCCGACCACTATGGTACATACTTGTATATTCGCAACCTGAAAAGTGACAAGATCTGGAGCGCCACCTACGCACCCCTGGATGTTATGCCCGAAAAGTACCACGTGAGCTTTGCCAGCGACATCATCAAGTTCCAGCGTGTCGACGACAATATCGAGACGCTTACAGAGGTGACGGTTCTCAAAGACCGCAGCGCCGAAATCAGACGCTTCACCTTCTCCAACATGGGCAGCGAGGATGTTGACTTGGAGCTCACCAGCTACGGTGAGGTAATCCTGGCTTCTCCCGCCGAAGACGAAAGCCATCGTGTCTTCAACGCCATGAAGATTTCGTCGGAGTACGACAGCAAGCACGAGGCGCTGCTCTTCAGTCGTCCAGGCGCCACACAAACTCGCCACTTCCTTATACATAAACTTTGGGTGTCCGAGGATGATGATTACCCAACATCGGCAGCAAAAACCAACAATTTTGTAGAATATGAGACTTCACGTCTCAACTTCCTTGGTCGTGGCGGCAGCATACGACAAGCCGAAGTCATAAAGTCTCGCCGCAACCTGTCGGGCACCGTGGGCACAACCCTCGACCCGATAATGGCGATGAGAAGACGTGTGCACATTGCCGCAGGACGCTCTGTCGAGGCTTTCATTGTGACTGGTTTCGCCAAAGCCAAAGAGCACCTCTTCCAAGTTGCCGAACAGTACCTGTCGCCTGTTGACATCGAGCACGCCTTCAAGTCGGCATCGGTGTTCAACAACATGCGCAACGACATGTCGCTACTGAAAGGATCGCAGATGCGTCTCTACTGCGACATAGCAAAGTACCTGGCTCAGACGGCAACTTTGGGCACTCATCGCAACGAGATTTTGGCTCAGAACAAGTTGTCGCAAAGTTCGCTCTGGCGCTTCGGTATCAGCGGCGACCTCGCCATCCTGCTTATGGAGATTGACAGCGCTGACAACTCGGGATTTGCCAAAGAGATGCTGAGGGCTTTCGAATACTATAAAGTGCGTGGCCTCTACCTCGACTTGGTCTTCATCAACGACGCCCCGGCAACGCAGCGTGAAAGCTTGACGCATTTTATACGCAGCATGGCTGACACAGAGCACCTTTGGGCCACCCACAGCGACGCCGGACATGTCTATGTCATCAACGGCGAGGACATCTCAGCCGACGAGCGTACGCTGTTACACACCGTCGCCAGGGTTTGTTTCAACACTCGCAACGGTGTCAAGATTGAGCAGCAGCTTCAAAATCTGGAAAAAGAATACCAGCATTATCAAGATAAAATTGAATATCCGCTGCTCAAGCCCAAAAAGGATTTCAGAGTATGGAGCGACCTCGACTTCTACAATCAATACGGCGGCTTTGACGTGGAACGTAACCGCAAGGGAACCAACCAAGCCAACAACGCTGGCCCCTGCGACTATGTGGTCACCAACACCAACACGCCAATGCCTTGGGTCAACGTCATTGCCGGTGCTGGCGACATTGCCAGGGAGAATGGCAAAGGTGTGTTTGGTTGCGTGGTGAGCTCAACAATGGCGGGATTCACATTCGCTTACAACGCTCAGCAGTTTAAGCTGACAGGATGGAGCAACGACATAGTGAGGGACAACGCCAGCGAAATGCTGCTTATCGACAAACAACAGTTTGTGCCTGCCACAGCTCGCCACAGTCAAGGATGGTCAGCCTTTGACGCTCAATACGACGACATGAAGATCGACGTGCGTCTCTTTGTCGCCAAAGAACGCATGGAGAAGTACTACCAGATTCGTGTCAGCAACAACACCGGGCAACAGCGCACTATTGAGCTCGACATGGTCTTTAAGCTAGTTATGGGCGTATGCGAGGAGGAAACCGCCCGCTACCTCCACTCGCGCTGGGATCCAAGCACCAACACTCTGTTGGTACGCAACGTATACCATCCCGTTTACCACAACACCGTGCTAAGGCTGACAGCTTCTGAACCGCTGACGGATGTGTCACTCGACTACCCCAACCGCAAAAGCATAGGCCTGGCACTCGACATTCCCGCACAAGGCGAGAAGGAAGTCGCTTTCATCATCTCGGTGTGCCAACAAGACGAATTGGACAACAAGGAGCTGGCTCCTATAACATCGTTACACGATATCTATTCCGAATTCGACAAAGTGGTTGACTATTGGAACGAGAAGCTCTCTTTCATTCAGGTGGAGACTCCCGACCGCAGCTTGGACTTCATGCTTAACCGCTGGTACCTATATCAAGTCTACGCCTCGCGCCTCTTTGCCCGTGCAGGTTTCTATCAAGTGGGTGGCGCAACGGGATTCCGCGACCAGCTGCAGGATGTCATGAGCATCCTTTACAGTAATCCGAGCTATGCCCGCAAGCAGATTTTGGACCATGCCGCTCACCAATTTGCTGAAGGCGACGTGCTCCACTGGTGGCACGAAAGCATGCACCTCGGCGCACGCACCACATTCAGCGACGACTACCTGTGGCTCGTCTTCGTCACACACCAATATGTGTTGGTCACTGGCGACACCTCTATTCTCAACGTCATGGTGCCCTTCTGTCAAGCCGACCAATTGTCGCATGGCGAAGCTGAGCGCGGCATGAACTATCGCAGCGGCACTTTCATCGAAAGCGACAGCGATGGCGACGCCTCGTTCGAATATGCCTCGCTCTACGAGCACTTGCGCCGTGCCATGAACCGATCCATGAACCGCATAGGTTCTCATGGGTTGCCTCTCATGGGTTGCGGCGACTGGAACGACGGCATGAGCCGCGTCGGTGTCGAGGGTAAAGGTGAGAGTGTCTGGGTGGCTTTCTTCCTTTGCGACTTGTTGCCTAAAATGGAGCAACTTACTCAGCTAGCATCCAATGTCGACCTAAGCTACTGCAAAGAACTCTCAGACTTCCGCAAGCGTTTGGTCGATGCCATACAGAAATCGGCATGGGACGGAGCTTGGTTCCTGCGTGCCTACTACGACAACGGCGACCCCATGGGCAGCCGCAACAACACAGAATGTCAGATTGACCTTATCTGTCAGGCATGGAGCATCCTCACCGATGTCGCCACCAAAGAGCAAAAGGAAATAGTGATGCGCGAAACCGACAACAGGTTGGTCAACCGCGAACACGAAATTATCCAACTCCTTACACCCGCATTCCAATGGCACGCCTCGTCAGAATCGCAGCCATCGCCGGGATATATCATGAACTATCCCGTTGGTGTGCGCGAGAACGGCGGCCAGTACACACATGGCGCTATGTGGTACATCATGGCTCAACTCAAGGAGGGTCGCAACGACATGGCTTACTACCTCTACTCTATCATCAACCCGATTCACCGCACTCACTCTCTTGCCGACGTGCTTAAATACAAGGTTGAGCCCTACTGTATGGCCGCCGATATCTACAGCAACCCGCAACATCCGGGTCGCGGAGGATGGACATGGTATACTGGCTCGGCATCGTGGGCATACAAAACAGGTATCGAGAACATCCTAGGTTTGCACAAAGAGGGCGACAAGCTGACTATTGATCCTCATATCCCATCGGAATGGCCAGGATTCAAAATCCGCTACCGCTATGGCAACAGCACATACATCATCAACTACAGCCGCACGGCAAACGAGAAGGGCACTACAAGCACTCTGACTCTTGTCGACGACGGCAACGAGCATGAAATAAATGTCGTTGGATAACGGAATAGCTCGATGACGTTCTATTTTTATGTCGATATTCTTCCGTTTCAATAACTTATTTAACATCATAGTTCCCTAATAATGAAAAGCATAATCATTACGATACTAAAAGCAGCCTTCATACTCACTATTCTTTCAGTTGGATATTTATTATATGACGATTATTCGACAGGGAAAAAAGAGGAGGAAAAGAAACTAAAAATAGCTGAATACTCTGAGAATATCATGTCGCTCTCCAAAAAAGGCAACTACACCGACGCACACAAAATGCTCAACGAATTGAGGGTATTCATTGGTGAAAGCAATGACGACTACTACAATGCACTCGAAGGACTTTACCGCGACGAGATTAAAGATATTGTTAGCAATCAATCGGCTACGGCTATCAAAAGTATTCCTCTACTGCTGTCTGAGATACCTGTGGAAGGCAAGGAGTCGAACCATTATAGCGAGTACGAGCCTTACAACAGGTATGTCTAAGCCTACAACAAAATGTGTAGATACACTCTTGAATTGGCTGTCATTACCGAGGATATCAATTTGGCTAAAAAGATGCTCGAAAGTTTTAAATGTACAGTAGATACAGACACCAACAATGAGCTACAGAGAGATTGTACCGAAAAGGAATCGGCCGTAGATTACTGCGCCTCACATTTCAACATCAATGTCGCTAACTACAAAAAACAAATAAGTCAACCACAAAAAACAAATTCACCAAAAGCCAACAACGTTAATAGCAGCAATAAAGATCGAACTCCTAGCCACAGCAACGATTTTGATATTGAGAAGGAAATAAACGAGTATAATAAAATAATAGCACGCGAGATGGCGAAGAGCAAAGAATAGAATAGTTGGCTCGCTGATAGTGAATGGCAAAAAAAACACAACAGAGGAACAAAAATGCACAACGTTAAAATAACAGCTATACGCAAGGCCGACTACAAAGACTTGCAAGACATATACGAAAACCCTATTGAGCACACCTGCGACATTGGCGAAGGCGACAGTTGGGTCAGCATTGAAGGTCGTAAGCCTGAGGGTATGTGCGAAAGTGCATGGATGTCAATGCAATGGTTTGTAGAGGAACTGGCAAATGGACGTGGCAACTTCTACGACGGATGGATGAAGAACCCATACAGCGCCATGATCAGTTGCAACGATGGTTTCCGACCAGTAAGCTTCCTGCTAGAACGTATTGAGTCTTAATATATAAACGCAAATAAAAAAAACAATAATGAAAAGAACATCATTTCTGAGAAACATCTTAGCTATTACAGCCATGCTGATTTCATACAGCACCATTCAGGCCCAGGTTGTCATAGAAGATAATGCCGTCGTAAATGAAGATGAAAATCAAATCTTCGTTTTTGTTGAAGAATATCCAGAATTTCCTAATGGTGAGGAGAATATGTACAAATACCTCGGTTCCAACATCAAATATCCCCATGAAGCCCTTGAAAATGGCATTCAAGGCACCGTGGTAGTGAAGTTTGTTGTTGAGAAAGATGGCAGTATAAGCAATGTCAAGGCGGTTCGCAAAATCGGAGGCGGATGTGACGAAGAAGCTGTTCGTGTCGTCAAAAGAATGCCTCGCTGGAAACCAGGCAAACAAAGCGGCAAGCCTGTCCGCACCGAGTTCACCCTCCCCATCCAGTTCAAGCTGAAATAACACAGAACCAGATATCAGCTGAGTACCGACGCTATTTTGTCGGCATTCATACTGCGCGCGCTAGCGTCAAAAATCTGTTTATAGAGCCCCCCTTGATGATAGACATCATCGGGAGTTCCATGTTGTACAACACGGCCTTTGTCGAGGACATATATTTCGTCAGAGTCAATTATCTGTCCTATGTTATGACTTATTATCACCACTGTTCTACCCTGTTTGATAGCATCAATAGAGTTTTTGATTTGTTCGGTGGCTATAGCGTCGAGACTTGCCGTAGGTTCGTCGAGGAATATTATGGGAGGATTTTTCAAGAACATACGCGCAATAGCTATGCGCTGTTGCTGGCCACCGCTCAGATTTAACGCCTGAGACTCGAAGCCATCGGGCAAAGCGACAATTTGGTCATAAATGTAAGCTTGGCGTGCCGCCTGCTCTACCTCTTGGCGTGTCGATGTGGGTTTGCCATAACGTATGTTTTCCTCTATTGTGCCACTAAATATATGGTTTTTCTGCAGTACCAAACCGATATTGTCACGCAACGACGCGGTGTCCCATTCCTTTAAATTCACACCATCGAGGGTAACACTGCCGCTGTCGGGAGAATAGAACTTGTCAAGCAAATTAACAATAGTACTTTTGCCGGCGCCGCTGAGGCCAACCAAAGCTGTGGTTTTGCCTGGCTCTATGGTCATCGAAAGGTTGTCAATAGCGTGAGTGCCGCTGGGATATGTAAAATCGACATTCCTAAGCTCAAAGCGACCCTTCACCATTTCGCTTTTGTATTGTCCTGACGGCTCAACTTCCTCGTCAGCTTCGAGGAGGCCAAAGAAGCCTTCGGCATATATTAGAGCGTCGTTGAGGTCGTCGTATATTCTGTGCAGCTGTCGGATGGGAGCACTGACATTGCTGAAGAGAAGCACATGGTACATAATCTTTCCTATCGACATGCCGGGATAGTCGATAAGCACCAAGTAGGCGGTAAGTATAATGATAAGCACAGTGCCTATCTGTTCGACAAAGCTTTTCAAGCCTTCGAAAAGGAAAGAGATGCGGCGTGTCTGCATTTGCTGCACAGTGCTGTCGTCTTGTAAGGCGGCCTGACGATCGGCCTCTACCCTTTCCCTATTGAACGATTTGATGACATTCATGCTCTCAAGTATGTTCATAATACCATGGTTGAGAGCCTGATGAGTGCCAAAGACGCGACGACGCCAACCTTTCATACGTACACCCTGTCTTGCCGTAATCCAAAAATATACAGGGATAATGGCCAATGCCACCATGCCGACATAGATGTTGGCGGCAAACATTAGAGCGAGAGCCATTATGGCACTTGTGAACAAGGGCAAAATGTCGATAAAGAAGTTTTTGACAGTGTTGCTAAGGCTCATAACGCCACGGTCGATACGTGTCTGAACCTTGCCAGCCTCATTGCCCTCGCTGCTGAAAAAAGCCATCCGGAAAGAAAGAATTCGGTCAACCACACGCAGAGAGAAGTCGCGGCTGACATTGATGCGGATTTTTTCGCCAAAGATACGTTGTCCGAAAGTTATCACCGCAGCCAAAATCTCTTTGCCTATCAATACCGAACTAACTATGAGAAGCAAACGTGCCGCCCTACCCCACTCAAAGCCACCCTCGATGTGAAGCAATCCGTTTATGGCGTCGACAGCACGATCGAGGACGATAGCGTTGACCTGCGACATCACCGCACCCAATGCGGTGAGCAACAGAGCAGCAAGTAAAAGCCAGCGGTAGGGAAGCACATAGGGAAGCAGCTTGCGCAGCAAGCCCAAAACACCCATTTTAGATTTGTCGGTATCGTTCATAATCAAAAAAAATCCCTCTCATCGAATAGTCAACCAGATGGTAATGCATCCTGAAAAGTGAACCATGCATTCGTGTGCCTTTATGCTGAGTATGCACCGTAACGTTTCTTTTGAGAAACAAAGCCGTCGACTCCGGCGACGGAATACAGACCTATGCGGTTCGATTAAAAGTTCCGGTTCGCCCTACCCGAGAGAGGAATAGAATAATGTCGCCCTTACAAGCCACGCGAACGACAAGTTACACCAAGTCGGAAGCAAAATTCAAAGCCTGTATTTCCATATCCAAGACACGGAGTTTGGCGGAGAGATCGTCGACCTGCTTACCCAATTTCTTGACATCCACAACGGTAACCATCTTAATTTCCGACTGAGAATAGCGGTTTGGGTTCTCCGACGCCGAATTGAAGAGGCTTCGCAGGGTGTTGACACGCATTGTGAGCACATCACGCTGAGCCATTAGTTGTGTCAGCGTCATACCCTTCGAGTTTTTGACATGCATATTAGTGGCATTGATACGCCAGATATATTCCTCGAGTTGTTTGAAGCAAGAGTTGAGCTCCTTCATCAAGTCGTCGGGGTTCTCAACGGGGTCGTCACCTTCCTGAACTTTGACATTGTTGGAGATGCGGCTCTGAAGCTGAGCGATGCGTTTTTGAAGATCTTTTCTAATGCTGAGGGCTTCGGCTAGTTTCATAATGTAATAGTTGTTTTTTTATTCCAGGCAATCAACAATGTCCTGGATTTGCTATGATTATAAAAAAATAGTGATTCATGAGCGACTTGCATTATTTCGTCATCTCACGAATCACTATTCTCTATTCAAAGAGGATTACACCTCCCAAGTGTCGCCGCTGTTAAGCAGATCGTCGACGCTCTTGTATTTGCCGTTCTGCATTTGCTCGTCCATCTGATCCTCATACAGCTGAGTGTAGGAGGTCTTCTTGACGTTGCGGATAACGCCGAGAGCAACAGGAAGGTCGCCACCCATGTGGGCAAGCATCATGTGGATGCCGGTATCCTCGATGGTTTCGTCGTGGACCATGATATCGTCGATAGTGATGCCGTTTTCGCCGATGGTGACAGATTCAAGCTGGCGGCCATTGAAACGGAGACCTTTGTTTTTCTCTTTGCCGTAGATCATAGGCTTGCCATGTTCGAGGACGATAGTGCGGTCGTCGCGAACAGCGCGGTCGGTGATAGCGGCATGGGTCTTATCGTTAAAAATCATACAGTTCTGAAGAACTTCAACAACCGATGCGCCGTCATGCTGAGCAGCATGGAGCATAACTTCGGTAGTGAGAGCAGGCACACAGTCGAGAGTACGAGCGAAGAATGTGCCCTGGGCGCCCATTACCAACTCGCCGGGGTTGAAAGGATAGTCGATGGTACCGTAGGGAGAGGTCTTGGTGACCTGGCCGAACTTGGTGGTAGGACTATACTGACCCTTGGTGAGACCATAGATCTCGTTGTTGAAGATGGTGATGTTGAGGTCCTGGTTACGGCGGATTGCGTGGATGAGGTGGTTGCCACCGATAGCCATTGAGTCACCGTCGCCCATATTAACCCAGACGCTGAGAGCGGGGTTGGCAAGTTTCACACCAGTAGCGATGGCGCAAGCGCGGCCATGGATACTATGGAAACCATATGTGTCGACGTAATAAGGAATACGTGACGAGCAGCCGATACCCGACACCATGACAACATTCTCCTTCTTGGTATGTGTCTTGGGGAAGGTATTGAGCAGCGACGAAAGGATGGCGTGGTCACCACATCCGGGGCACCACTTCACCATCTGGTCGCTGGTAAAGTCGGCCTTTGTATATTCGATGTCCGATTTCGGAACAAAATGTCTTTCACTCATGATATTTAATTTTTTAATTCTAGAAAAGATAGCGTAACTACAGTATTCTAGATGTTCTTAAAATTAACCAATTAAACTATTAAAATGCTCTTTAAGCTCGCCAACCTCGAAAGGAAGACCCATAATCTTGTTGTACTGGGTCATAGTGCATTCGGGGAACTGGGTACGCAGATAACCTGCAAACTGGCCATTGTTGAGTTCGCACACAACAATCTTCTTGTATTTGCGCAGGATATCGCCAGTGTTCTTAGGCAGCGGGCAGATGTAGTTGAAGTGAGTGTAAGCCACTTTCTTGCCTTCCTTGTTCATCTCCTCGACGGCGAGGGTGAGGGCGCCACTGGTGCCGCCCCAGCCAACGACAAGCAGGTCAGCGTCGGGATCGCCGGTAACCTCTTGGTCGGGGATGTAGTTGGCGACGCGGTTAACCTTTTCCTGACGGTTGTAGGTCATAAGAGCGTGGTTCTCGGGGTCGGTGCTGAGAGGGCCGTCGGGGCATTTCTCGAGGCCGCCTACGCGGTGACGGAGACCTTCCATGCCTGGGAGAGCCCATTCGCGAGCGAAAGTCTCGGGGTCGCGGCGGAAAGGACGGAAATTGGGGTCGTTGGGCTTAGCCAAACGAGGAGTGATGGTGGGCAGATCGGCAACCTTGGGGATGCGGAACAGCTGTGAGCCATTGCCAAGATAACCATCGGTGAGCAGGATGACAGGAGTCATGTGCTCGAGAGCCAACTTGGCGGCGGTGTAAGCCCAGTAGAAGCAGTTGGCGCTGCTGCTGGCGGCGACGACTACGAGAGGAGCCTCACCGTTGCGGCCATAGAGAGCCTGTGCGAGGTCGCTCTGCTCGGTTTTGGTAGGAAGACCTGTTGAGGGGCCGCCACGCTGAACGTCGACTACGACGAGAGGAAGCTCGGTCATGACAGCAAGACCAAGAGCCTCGCTCTTCAGCGAAAGACCAGGGCCAGAGGTAGAGGTGCAAGCCAGAGCGCCAGCGAAAGAGGCACCGATGGCAGAGCAGATACCAGCGATCTCGTCTTCTGCCTGGAAGACGCGGGCACCCAGCGATTTGTGTTTTGCCAACTCAACCATAACGTCGGTGGCAGGGGTGATAGGATAGCTGCCGAGGAAGAGGCGGCGACCGCTGCGCTCGCTAGCGGCGAGAAGGCCCCAAGCGGTGGCAACATTACCGGTGATGTTGCGGTAGCGACCCTTAGGCATTTCAGCGTGAGCCACTTCGACAATCTTCGAGTGGATAAGCTCGAGCTTGTCGGCATATTCGTAACCTTCGGTGAGGACAGCCTTGTTGAGCTTCACCACTTCAGGTTTCTTGGCGAACTTGCGCTCAAGATAAGCAAAAGTTTTCTCGAGAGTTTTGTGTGTGAGGTAGAAAATCATACCGAGGGCAAACATGTTGCGGCATTTCTCGGTGGTTTTCTTGTCGGCGCCCTGAGCCTCACCGATTTTGGCGGTGAAAGAGGTGATAGGTGCGCGGACGATGGTATAGGCACGTTCGAGCTCGTCGGTGAAAGGATTGTCCTTATAGCCGGCTTTCTCAATAGCCTCATCGGTGAAAGTGTCCATGTCGACGATGACAGTAGCGCCTTTCTTAGCCCATTTCAGCTGTGATTTGAAAGAGGCGGGGTTCATAGCGACGAGGATGTCGCATTTATCTCCTGAGCTGTAGATATGGGAGCCTACGTGAACCTGATAACCGCTGACACCGGCAACAGTGTTGTGCGGGGCGCGGATTTCGGCAGGATAGTCTGGGAATGTGGCGATATCGTTGCCTGTAAGGGCACTGGCGTCGGAAAACAGCGTACCTGAAAGCTGCATGCCGTCGCCCGAGTCACCTGCAAATCGGATAACAAGGTCATCCTTATTAACAATCTGTTCTTGTGACATTTCTTTGTATTTTTGTTATTATTATTTTTAACGCTTTGAAAATGCAAAAGTACAAAGAAAAAATGAACTAATTATTAAATATTAGAAAAAAAATAAACAATAAATAAACAAGTTGGCGAATGTCCTCACGTCCTATCGCAACTCGGTCAACAAAACGGATCGTTTTTTCGATTTCTACCCCTCCGCTAATAGCAACACATACTAGGTTCTATCCAATAGCGAAAAATCTGCCCCTTAGCACTATAGCGTTCTTGCAACCCCTTCATCCTCCTATAGAGAGGTATGCCATCGCCAACATCGTGCCACAAATCAGTGAAAACCACATCATAAGGGCGATTGTATCGCCTAAAACGGCATTTCTCGGCATGAGCGAAGGCATCCTGCAAGACAATCACAATTTTCCCCTCAAGAAACTGAGGCAACAAATGCTTGCAAAAGAGGTTGTATATAACCTCGTCGCATTCCACCACAGTAACACTTTCCACTTCAGGCTTAATCGCCGTCATATAAGCATAATAACCCAATCCCAAGCCATATACCAACACATGACCATGAGCCTCGGATATGGCGTCTCTCATCGTCTCTATCTCGTTGGGAGTAACAGTCATCCATTCGCGACCATCCTTCGTTATCATCGGAAATCGGAACGTTTCGTCAAAAAAGCCCATAGGTGCCAGCAAGCGAGAGCCTTCCAAGCGCAAATCGCCACAAGGGAAAGCCTCATAAGGAGCGTACTCTCCGTGGGTCAAGCGCACACCACGATCCTCAATCTCAGGGAAAATAATAGAGCTGTAATAAGGGTCATCGGCATAATCCCTCACGTCGAGCTTGTGGAGCGAAGGCATAACGAACTCATATACCAGTTTGCGGTCGTCGTCATCCTCGTCGGGACGGAGACCGAAGGCGCCAGCAAGAATCAAAGCGTAAGCCATCTCGTCACTCACCCCCAAAGCCGTCATCTCGCGCATAGCATCGGGAGTTACAAGCCGCGGATTATTGTTGAGCAGCAACGCCTCGAGGCGCAACAATTTCTCACCCAAATCGTTCACTCGCCTTTGATTTGAACAAACGATTTCACCGGAGCAATACTTTCCAGGAGAGCGTGGTCGTAGAGGTCGGGAAATTCGACGAGGAAAATAAACTCCTTGACCTTAACTTTGTACTCCTTGCCGTCGAGCGAAATCCTCTCCTTGTTAAGTGCCTCCGAGATGCCAACAGCCGTGCCACCCGTCGCCAAGATGTCATCGATAAAAGTAAGATAGAAAGTGTCGCCCTCAGGTTTGCCCGCGGCAATGTCAGAGAGGCGGTAATAAACCTGGTCAGGACCATACTCTTTCATAATCTGCACTCCCCGCAAATCGCCCTCGGCATAAGGCAACTTACCCTTTTTGCGGATAGGGACAATATTTTGAACCAACTTCGATTGTGTCAGCAGCGGAGCGGCAAAGAGGAAGCCACGAGCCTCAACTGTTACGACATTGGGACAATGCGTGTTGGCGTCGATATCGGCAATCAACTGATTGAAAGCCTCCTTGTTGGACATAAAAGGAATTATGTCGATAAAATCGATACCAGGCTTCGGGAAATCGGGATAATGATTAATTACCTCTTTATAGTTCATTATTGAGGGGGTATTTTATATTATAAAACTAGTAATCTTTCGTTTACGAACGAACGTAAAAAACATGTTCGACATGCAAATTTACAAGAAAAAAACTAACAAAAACACGAATCCCCACAAAAAAAATGTAACACAACCTCATTCCAATTCCCGACAAGCAGAAAAAGAGCCACTTTAAATCTTTCAAGAAAAATATATTTTGTCAATCCAGATAAAATACCTATTTTTGTAAACTGCATTTATTAAATAATAATCGAATAATTAACATAAAATCAAAAATATATACAAATGAAAACAACTCCCTACACAGATTTACACATTTCTTTGGGTGCCAAGATGGCAGAATTTGCAGGTTACAATATGCCTATCCAATACACCGGTCTTGTTGAAGAGCACAACAATGTCCGCAACAATGTAGGTGTATTCGACGTCAGCCACATGGGCGAATTCCGCGCCAAAGGACCCATCGCCAAGCACTTCATGCAGTATGTCACCACCAACAACGTCGAAGACCTCTTCGACGGCAAGGTGCAGTACACCTGCCTCCCCAACGGTCAGGGTGGTGTAGTTGACGACATGCTCGTATACCGTGTTCACGACGACGAGTACTTCATGGTTCCCAACGCCGCCAACATCGACAAAGACTGGAACTGGATGAGCCAGATAGCCGACAAGATGGGCATGGAGCTTGGCAAAGACTTCGTCAACGAGAGCGAGCAGTGGGCACAGCTTGCCGTGCAGGGTCCCAACGCCCTCAAGGCCATGCAGAAGCTGACCAGCGAGAACATCGTCGACATGGAGTACTACACCTTCAAGATCCTCACCTTCGCCGGCATCCCCAACATCATCCTCTCCACCACCGGT
>JAEEGL012775889.1_pt1 | contig 30195 bp, 26 predicted proteins | sample 9134231 | NCBI WGS metagenome assembly JAEEGL01 (sample SAMN16246548, study PRJNA631951) | gut metagenome | biome: gut microbiome; feature: rumen; material: fiber-attached | host: Bos | place: Iran: Karaj | collected 2018-10 | reverse complement strand
ATTCTTGTGGAATGAATTGAAAGCCAAGTTCATGCACATCGTCATCTACGACAAGGATGGGAGGCGCATCAATGAAGTCTATGGTGAATTGGGTCGATAATAAGATAATTGTTGTGCCATTTTTCTGATGAATACTGCCTATGTCCAATTCATATCCGTGAAAAATTGTATATCTTGATCAAGCCATCATAATATGATTTACGTCGTTTCCTTGATTATCCCCAACAGATCCTTTTTTTCTCATTACATTGTTTTTAAGGTTTATTTTCATGTCCTTTCACTATTTCTTCTGGTCTTTGGTTTCGTGAACGAACGTGGCTTTGTTGGTCTCAGCATTGTAAAAGATATAGCCGTCCAAGGCGGTGCTGAGCACTGCTGTATCCGTCATATCCCCATGATAGAGCAAGAAGTTGCAAATATCAGTTGGCGTGATATACGGATTGTCTTTCAAATGAGAATGGACTGCGGTCGCGCTCTCTGCGAAGATGAACGGCCTCGACCTCTACGAGTACTTCCTCGACATCATCAACACCACCGCAAAGTGGCCGCCAAACACGCCGCTGGAGAAATACAGGGACCTGCTTCCTGACAGGTGGAAACCGAGAAAAAGCCTATAGACCGACATCTATAGGCTTTTTACTTGAACCTGCAATGCGTAATCGCGGAGACGCTTACCAAACACCTTATTTTATAATAATGGGCATGGCGCGAGTCGTGCCCATTTTTTTGCCAGAATAATTGAATCTTATCCCCAATGAGAAGACTGAAGGAAAAAATATTCAATTTTTATCCACGAAAAGTGGGATAATTGAAAAAAAAGTGTTTAATTTGCGGCACGAAACTCACTTAACTCATATATATGAAAAACATATTGATTATCGGTTCTACCGGCCAGATAGGGTCGGAACTGACAATGGAGTTGCGCCGACGCTATGGCAACGACCATGTGGTGGCTGGCTATATCACCGGAGCAGAACCTAAGGGCGAACTGCGTGATACAGGTCCCATGGCACTTGCCGACGTCACCAATGGTGAGCAGATAGCAGAGGTGGTGAAGAAATACGACATCGATGCCATCTACAATCTCGCGGCACTGCTCTCCGTCGTGGCAGAGAGCAAGCCCCAACTGGCATGGCGTATCGGCATCGACGGACTGTGGAACATACTTGAGGTAGCCCGCGAGAACCACTGTTCGGTGTTCACCCCCAGCAGCATCGGGTCGTTCGGCTTGAGCACGCCACACGTGCGCACCCCACAAGACACCATCCAGCGCCCCCGAACCATCTACGGTGTGTCGAAAGTCACCACCGAACTGCTCAGCGACTACTATTTCTATAAATACGGTGTCGACACCCGTTCGGTGCGTTTCCCCGGCATCATCTCCTACATCACCCCTCCCGGAGGAGGTACCACCGACTATGCCGTCGACATCTTCTACTCTGCCGTGAGGGGAGAGAAATTCATCTGTCCGCTGCGCAAGGGCACATTGCTCGACATGATGTATATGCCCGACGCGCTGAAAGCCGCCATCACCCTGATGGAAGCCAACCCCGACCGTCTGGTGCACCACAACGGCTTCAACGTGGCATCGATGAGTTTTGCCCCAGAGACCATCTTTGCGGAAATCAAGAAACACCGTCCGGAGTTCGAGATGGATTACGATGTTGACCCGCTGAAGCAGAGCATCGCCGAGAGTTGGCCCGACAAAATGAACGACACTTGTGCCCGCCGCGAATGGGGATGGGCACCCAACTACGATATCCGCTCGATGACTACCGACATGCTCGAAAAACTGACGGAAAGACTGAAACCGGGCTCGACCGATTGAAAATTGGCCATTGAAGACCAGCCTCCGACCGACTGCAGGCTGCGCCTTCTAAATATATAAAACACAGAGACACAGAGGATAATAAAACGACTCTGTGTCTCTGTGTTGATTGTTTATTTCACAAACGAGCGGCTTACCAACCCGTTGTAGGTATGCACGTCGAGGTGAACGACATCGCCTTTGCGCAAATGCGATATGGGGATGCTGGCATACACACAACTCGAATAATACTCGGGCACGCCAGCCTGGTCGTGATACAGCACGAGATGCAACTCCCTGCTGCCATCGTCATGGACGACAGTGGTGTCGCAGTTGACACCCAGCAACTGGTGCTTTGCCACCACGCTGTCACCCTCCACACCCGTCTTCACATACAGGCCGAGATTCAGGTAGCGCCCATTGGCACTCATCCATGCGCTCTCCATCGTCAAGGGGTCGACGCACACCTTCTCACGCTTCTTTTGCGGAATCGGCAGCACCAGCACCTGCGACATGGAGACGAAGCGCGTATATGGAGCCGTTTCATTATCGCGGGCACTATAGAGCAAGGCACGATACACGGAGTCGGGCGTAGTGGTCCACTCGCAGGAGGCACCGCCACGGAACACCAGCGAGTCGCCCTCGTCGGTAATGGCATAATTCACCCTTTTCGCCTCACCACTCCTTGCCTCCACGAAGTCGGCGCGCAAGAAGGAATTTTCCCCGTTGCCCGATTCGTAGTCTTCGGTGGTGCATGCCGTGGAGAACAGGAGTACGCTCCCCAGAGCCAGTAGCGAAAAGAGGTGTCGTATCATTGTGCTGCGATGAAATTACGTGCCGGCATAGCATACATGGTAAGCATCCGCTCGCGCAAGAAAGGAAGGTCGGGATGGGGAAGGTCGATTTTCGCCAACTGGTGTTCAATGTACCCGGCAAACGACAGTTTGTCGGCCTCAGTGTATTGGTCGTTGTGCGTATCGGTCTGCTCCAGCATGTCGATCGCCACGTAGTTGACGGGATAGAGCCGGTAATGGCGATGAATCTCCGTATCGATATGGGCGGCCACCAGGTCGAAGAACTCGCCCTTGCCGATGGCGGGGTCGAGCGACATCAAGTAGTCGTCGACACACGGTGCACAATGGTAGTGGATACGTCCCTTATACCCCACTATACCCGTGCGCATGCTCACCACATCGTCTTGTGCCGACTTACGGAAGGCAGCATCGTCGCGTTTCTGCTGAAACTCCTTGGCTTTGAGGAAATCGCAGGGGTCGTACTCATAGGAGATGGCCAGGGGCACGATATGCAGGTCGACGAGACGGTCGCGTACGCTCCCCTCCCCTCCCATCGCCATCATTTTAAGGATGGCGGGCTGGGTGCGGTCGTTGGAGTCCTTCGCACGTCCTTCACGCTGTGCTATCCACAGGTTCTCGTTCTTCTGACCAATGGCAAAGTGCATGTAGTCTGCCAGCCGTCGGCTGGCAAGGAGCATCTGCCGTGGTGGCAGGCTGCGCTCCACGATGAACGACTTGTTCACCCTCACCAAGTCGCGCACCCACGGCAACGAGAGCAGGTTGTCGCCGATGGCAATCTCACAGGTGGTGTCGAACCCTGCATCTATGAGCAACTTGTCGAGCAAAGCCGAGTCGAGCACGATATCGCGGTGGTTGCTCACGAAAGTGTAGCGGCGTCTGTTGTCGATGGCGTGGCAGTCGATGTCACAGCCTTTCGAGGCCTTATCGAGCAAGTCGACAAGGAAACCATAGCAGAAGGCTTTCTGGAATTCGAGGCTGCTCTTGCACTGTCTCATCTTCGCTCCCACGGCCTCCAAGGGCACATTGGGATAGAGGTATGCAAGCACCGACTGGAACTGTTTGTCGGCCAGCAGGCGTTCGAACGCTTCAGGCAGTTCCTCGGGCTCGTAGGGCCGTATGCTGTCGTATTCACTGGGTATTTTCATGGCGGGATATATATTAAGGTGTTTTAGAACTGGTTTTCCACTATATCGGTGAGCACGTCCTTGATGTCGAGACCGGCGGCTTTCACCTGCTGAGGAATGAAACTGGTAGGTGTCATGCCCGGCGTGGTGTTGATTTCGAGCATATTGATCTTGTCGCCACCGTCCTTGTTCTTGGTGATGATATAGTCGATGCGGATGATGCCGTTGCAGTGGAGAATGTCGTAGATGGCACTGGTAATCTCCTTGGCACGACGCGCCGTCTCCTCGGGGATACGGGCAGGCGTGATTTCCTCCACTTGGCCATTGTACTTGGCATCGTAGTCAAAGAACTCGTTGTGTGTCACGACCTCGGTGACGGGAAATACCACCGACTTCTCACGGGTCTTGTAGCACCCCACGGTGATCTCCACTCCGTCGAGGAACGCCTCCACCATCACCTCGTCGCTCTCCATCATTGCCTTGCGGAGAGCAGGAGCCATCTGGTCGATGTTCTTCACCTTCGACACACCGAAACTGCTGCCGTCGTTGGCAGGTTTCACGAAACACGGCATGCCCACGCGAGAGAGGATTTCCTCATCGCTCACCAGATGCTCGTAGCCCCGACGGATGAGCAGGCTCTCTGCCACGCTCACACCATAGCCCCTGAGATACTGGTTGAGCACGAACTTATCGAAAGTCATGGCCTCTACGAGCACGCCACTGGTGCTGTAGGGGATATGAACGAGTTCGAAATAGCCCTGCAGGATGCCGTTCTCACCCGGTGTGCCATGGATGGTGATATATGCATAGTCGAAGAGCACGGCCTTGCCGTTCTCCACAAACGAGAAGTCGTTGCGGTCGATTTTCGCAGTGGTGCCGTCGCTCAGTTCCACATGCCAGTCCTGTCCCTTGATGTCGACGATGTAGACGTTGTAGCGTTCCTTGTCGAAGAAGGAGTACAGTCCCTGGGCAGAACGCAGCGAGACATCGTGCTCCGACGAGTCGCCACCACATACGATGGCTATGTTTCTCTTAAGATTTTTCATTCTGTTGTATCGTAAGTTTGTTTGTTCTCATTTCCTTTCATATAGACCCGCCATTTCGCGATGAGCGAGGCCAGATCGTCGGGCATGGGCGACGAGAAATCCATCTGCTCGCCTGTGCGGGGGTGCCTGAAGCCAAGGGTCTTGGCATGCAACGCCTGGCGCGGACACAGTTTGAAGCAATTGTGTATGAACGCCTTGTAGGTGCTGCTGCGCTCACCCCTGAGTATTTCGGTGCCTCCATAGCGCTCATCGGCAAACAACGGATGACCTATCGACCTCATGTGGGCTCTGATCTGATGGGTGCGCCCTGTCTCGAGCACGCACTCCACGAGAGTGACATACCCCAGGCGCTCCACCACGCGGTAATGGGTGACGGCAGGCTTGCCCACCTCAGAGTCGGGCGAGGTGACCGTCATGCGCAGCCGGTCTTTCGGGTCGCGCGAGATATTCCCCTCTATACGTCCCGTATCCTCGGTGAGGTTGCCCCATACCAAGGCAATATAACTGCGGTGCGTGGTCTTGTTGAAGAACTGCAGTCCGAGATTGCTCTTTGCCTCGGGGGTCTTGGCTGCCACGAGCAAGCCTGTGGTGTCTTTATCGATGCGATGCACCAGACCCACCTCAGGGTCGTTGGGGTCGTAGAGAGGGTTATCCCTCAGGTGCCAGGCAATGGCATTCACCAGCGTACCGCTGAAGTTGCCGCAACCGGGATGCACCACCATGCCCGCTGGCTTGTTGATGACCATCACGTCGCCGTCCTCATAGACAATGTCAAGGGGGATGTCTTCGGGATGGATAGTGGTGTCGTATTGCGGATGGTCGAGCATCAGCGTGACGACATCGCCCGGCCGCACCTTGTAGTTGCTCTTCACCGCACGGTCGTTCACATGCACGAAACCGGCATCCGCAGCCTTCTGGATACGGTTGCGGCTGGAGTGCTGGAGTTTCTCGAACATGAACTTGTCGATGCGCACGGGCACCTGCCCTCTGTCGACGACGAAGCGATAGTGTTCATACAACTGCTGCTCCTCGTCGTCGTCGAGTTCCTCGATGTGGATGGGTGTCTCAACCATATGGGAAGGATGAAGTGTATTTATTCTGTGGGGGGAGGTGGAGCGGATGGCGTCTCTGGTGCAGAAGGCACAGTGGGTACATTGGTGCTGGCGGCACCTACCGACCAGTCGGGCGCATTGGAAGAGCGCGACTCCGTCTGTCGCCTGTAATGCGGGCGCGACCTCATCTGCTGTTCATCCTCGTCCTTCTCCTCCTCGCCAAAATAGTAGTTGCCGCTGTCGACATAGGTTACCGAGTCGGAGAGGGTACGGCGACCATCACCCACCTGCAAGATGAGCACATCCTCCACCGACACCTTGTCGCCGGAAGCGAGTTGCTTGCCGCCGCACTTGATGCCATACACCCACTCACGTTCACCAGGGATGAACTCTGTTTCGCCAAGGCGGAATCCCATGGCAGTGAGTTTCGACTGTGCGTCGCGCATCGAAGAGTTGTCGATGACATCGGGCAACTCACGCCTCGGCGTGCTGGGCGAGTTGATTTTCAGGTAGACGATGCGTCCTGGCTTCACGATGTCGCCTGCCGAAGGCGACTGCTCGAGCACGGTGTTGGGAGGCAGGGTCTTCACGTAGTCGGTATCGCTCACCACTACCGTGAGATGCAACTGGTCGAGGAGGTCTTCCGCATCGTTGAAAGTCTTCTTCACCACATTAGGCACCTCCACGGTCTGTCCGTGACGGGTATACAAGTCGAGACCGTATCTCAAGCCCAGGGCGAGAAGAACGACGATGATAACCATCGCCAGGATATTGCCCCAGAAATACAGACTCATAAACTTCTTGAAAAAATTATTTTCCATTTTCTAACTGTTGACAAAAAGGCTGCCCCATGACCTACTTTACGCGCAAGGCCGCCTGCATCTTTGCAAAGGTACGACAATTGCGCCTAAACTCAAAAAAAAATCCCCTTTTTTTGGTCAAACGCCGTTTTTCAAAGGCACGGCCAATTGAAGGAGACAAAAAAACAGGAAAAAGCAAAGCCCCTTCCTGTCCTTCTTCTTCTCCTGGGATCAGCATTTACTTTCCGTGATGCTCATCCGAAACAGTCAACTTCTTGCGGCCCTTGGCACGACGAGAAGCGAGCACGCGACGACCATTCTTGCTGGCCATTCTCTCACGGAAACCATGCTTGTTGACCCTTCTGCGGTTGTGGGGCTGGAATGTTCTTTTCATTGTCGTAATTATTGTTTGTTTGTTGTTGTTCTTGTTGTCAGAAGGTTACGATTTCACCTTTTGGGCTGCAAAAGTACACATTTCTTTTCAAACAACCAAGAATTATCCGAATTTTAGTGAACAAATCGCTTTATTTTTGCAAAAAAATCGTATCTTTGCACCCAATAACACTCTTGTTAAACTCATTTGTGGGAATAAATAGAACCCACCTATAAAGCGTAACTTCATCAAAAACGACATAAAACAATGATTAAATCACAAGACATCAAAAAAGGAACTTGCATCCGTATGGATGGCAAACTGTATTTCTGCATCGACTTCCTGCACGTGAAACCCGGCAAGGGCAACACCATCATGCGCACCACTCTGAAAGACGTGGTGAGCGGGCGCGTGCTTGAGAAGCGCTTCAACATCGGTGAGGCACTGGAAGACGTGCGCGTGGAGCGTCGCCCCTACCAGTATCTTTATCAGGAAGGTGCCGACTACATCTTCATGAACCAGGAGACCTACGACCAGATTCCCATTGGCAAGGACCTCATCACCGGCGTTGACTTCATGAAGGAGAGCGACATCGTGGAAGTAGTGAGCGATGCCGACACCAACACCATCCTCTTTGCAGAAATGCCCGTGAAGACCGTGCTCCGCATCACTCACTCTGAGCCGGGAATCAAGGGCGACACCGCCACCAACACCACCAAGCCCGCCACCCTGGAGACCGGTGTGGAGGTAAGGGTGCCTCTCTTCGTCAACGAGGGCGACCTCATCCAGGTCGACACCCGCGACGGCAGTTACCTGCAGCGTGTGAAGGAATAACCTTACAGCGACATCACCCAGTTTGGATAAATTGGATAAATCATTGAGCCATTAGTGTTGGCACACGCCCTGTGTGCCATGCCAATGGCTCAATGCGTAATCCCCAACCCAGCACTTGCCCATGAAATACTCTTTCATCATTCCCGTTTACAACCGCCCCGACGAGGTAGATGAGTTGTTGAGAAGCCTCACCACACAGAAGACGGGCGACTTTGAGGTCATCGTGGTGGAAGACGGGTCGTCGAACCCATGCAAGGAGGTGTGCGACAAATACACCGACCAACTCAACCTGCATTATTTCAGCAAGAAGAACTCCGGTCCCGGACAGAGCCGCAATTACGGTGCCGAGCGGGCAAAAGGAGAATACCTTATCGTACTCGACTCCGATGTGGTGCTGCCCGAAGGTTACCTGACGGCCGTCGAAGCGGAACTGCGCGCCAATCCTTGCGACGCCTTCGGGGGTCCCGACAGCGCCCACCCTTCGTTCACTCCCACTCAAAAGGCCATCTCCTACTCTATGACGAGTTTCTTCACCACCGGAGGCATACGTGGCGGAAAGAAGAAACTCGACAAGTTCTATCCCCGTTCCTTCAACATGGGCATACGCCGCGATGTCTACCTGCACCTCGGCGGTTTCTCCAAGATGCGCTTCGGCGAGGACATCGATTTCAGCATCCGCATCTTCAAGGGCGGTTACACCTGTCGGCTCTTCCCCACGGCATGGGTGTGGCACAAACGGCGCACCGACTTCCGCAAATTCTTCAAACAGGTTTACAACAGCGGCATCGCACGCGTGAACCTTTATAAAAAATACCCTGATTCCCTCAAACTGGTGCACCTCCTGCCCACCGTCTTCACCGTCGGCGTATCGGCACTCGTCGTCATCTCGGCGGTGGGACGAGCACTGATGCACTACGACCCCACACACTTCCACCGATGGTATCTGATGTGCGCCCTTCCCTGGCTGCCCATTCTCGCCTTCGCCCTACTCATCCTCGTCGATTCCACTATCCGCCACCGCAGTCTCTCAATAGGTCTGCGAAGCATCGCCGCGTCGTTCATTCAACTCTTCGGCTATGGCACGGGATTCCTCGTAGCCTGGTGGAAACGCTGCGTGCTGGGCAAAGACGAATTCCACGCCTTCGAGAACAACTTCTATCAATAGGCCTTCTCTTCTGCCATACCATGAAAGATTTTCTGGCAACATCCTTATTAACGGCATGCCTGACGTTTCTGTCATGTTCCCAGGCATACCAACCCCTCACATCCATCAAAGACGATGTGAAAAGTCACCAGGACTCTTTCGTAACCAATGATAAAGAAAAACACCTTATTCAGCAAAGCAACGAATTCGCCTTGGAAATCTTCAAGCACATCGTTGACAAGACACCTACACAAAGTACAATTTGTGCTGTACAAGGTCTCATCTACTCACTTAATCTCATCAATAACGGGGCATCAGGAAATACCAGAACTGTACTCAACAAGTCACTTGGCTACTCAGATACCGATATAGACACCATCAACGTCCTTTGCCGACGCATGATGCTTGGACAGATGATGAACGTTCCTTCTGTCTTTGGCAAACTGGCAGAAGATTATATGAAGACAGCATGCCTTCTTTTGTCAACGCCATCGCTTCAAGTCAACAAAACCTTTGAGGAGGAAATGGCACACTATTACTACGCCAACATCATTCATTGCCCAAGCAGACAGATGCAATCCAAAGTCAACCAATGGTGCTTGACTCAGACAGAAAAGACCATTAAAACCATTCCCATCGATAACGTTGTAGATGATATGATGATTGTCTTGACATCTTCGGTTTTCAATGGCACCTGGGTACAACGGTTCTGGCCCGAAAATACCCAAGATGAGCCTTTTACGATGGCCAACGGGAAATCGAAAAAGGTGCCCATGATGAATATTCAAGATAAAGAACAACTTTACTACTATGCGAAAAGGGACCGCTATTCTGTGCTAAAAATGCCCTACAATGGTCAGTTCCATTTATTGGTATTGTTGCCAGAAAAAGGAGTGCTCCCCAACAACATCCTTCAAACACTGAATACCGATAGTCTTGCAAGTATTGCCAAAGAACTCGAGACGTACGAAATATTCAAGGTCAAACTTCCCCGTTTCAAATCCAAATCCACCATCGATTTCCGCAACCCTCTCATAGAAATGGGACTTCAAAAAATATTCGGTGATGATGCCGAATATGCCAATATCTCCCCTATACCTGTCACATTAAAGGAAATCAGGCAACAGAACGAAATCAACATGGACGAGAACGGGACTTGGATCAAGTCGGCATCAGCATCTTATATATTTAGCCTTTGTGCTCACGAAAAGCCAAGAATCATTGAATTCTATGCTGACCATCCATTTGCTTATATGATTTGTGACGATTTCGGCAACATATGCTTCATAGGACAATATTGTGGTAACTAATCTTACGAGCATCAAGATGAACACAAAACTCAACATCAACCAATGGGCAGAGGAAGACCGTCCTCGTGAAAAATTCATGCAACTGGGCGCAGAAGCACTCAGCAAAGCCGAGTTGCTCGCCATCCTCATCGGGTCGGGCTCAACCAAGGAGAGTGCCGTAGACCTGATGAAACATGTGCTCAAGGATTGTGGCGACAACCTCAACACCCTGGGCAAGAAAAGCCTGCAGGACCTAATGAAATACAACGGCATCGGCGAGGCAAAGGCTGTTACCATCCTCGCTGCCTGCGCCTTAGGCAAGCGCCGCCAGGAAGAGGATGCGATGCACCGCGAAAGCATCCACAGGGCAGAAGACATCTACGCCTGCCTGCACCCTAAGATGCAAGACCTCGACGTGGAACAGGCTTGGGTGCTGCTGCTCAACCAGAACTATAAACTCATCAAGGCCGAGCGCCTGTCGTCGGGTGGATTCACCGAGACTGCCGTTGACGTGAGGCAAATCATCAAGTTGGCCGTGCTCAACAACGCCACCGTGGTGGCACTCGCCCACAACCATCCCAGCAACAATCCCACCCCCAGTGCCGACGACGACCGCATCACCCAACGCGTGAAAAAAGCCTGCGAAATCATGCGCCTGCATTTCCTCGACCATGTGGTGGTGGTCGACGGCAACTACTATTCCTATCATGATAGCGGACGCCTGTAACCATCACTGAGATTCTTCAGCCAATTGTGTCTTTTTTATCCACCATACGTAAAAAATCTGAGATTTTTTATTTACTTTTGCAGTCAAACCACAAACAGCACTATCATGGACGAGACCACACACCCCGACACGACACAGCAGCAACCCCTTGATGCCTGCGTAGCCTCTTGGCCCCGGCTGGAAGGAGACATCGCCTACAACCATCTCGTAGACTACCACACCTACAACACCTACGGAGCCTACAACCTGTCGGCCGAGGAGTGGGACAACCGCGAGATGATCTACAACTTCAAGAACAACTCCGAACTCACCGACCCCATCTCGCACCAACAAGCGATGGAGAAAGCCATTGGCCTGCTCTTGCCCATGCTCAAGACCACTTTCGGCGAACTGCTGAGCCAACTCACTCTGGTGTGCATCCCGGCATCCACCGCCGAGAAGACCGTGGCACGCTTCGAGGAGTTTGCACGTCTCGTGACCGGCGACACCAGCATGGACAATGGGTTCACCCATGTGCAAGTGGCAGTCGACGCCGAGTCGAAACACCTCACCGACCAACCACTCTACACCATCGACAAAGAATGGTTTAAAGACCGCGATGTGCTGCTCTTCGACGATATCATGGCCACCGGAGGCAGCATCAAATCGTTTGCCAAACAGATGACAGCGGCAGGGGCGCACGTGGTGGCCGCCGTGGTGCTCGGCAAGACCATCGGCGACAAGTTCGCCCGTGAGAAACAAGATATTTAAGGTGGGTTCTATCAATTCCCACAAAAGACCCAACAATGACACAAGAAGAGAAAACAACCATAGAAGGCCGCATCGTCGACGTGCTCCGCACCGTCTTCGACCCTGAGATTCCCGTCAACATCTACGACCTCGGGCTGATTTACCGCATAGAGTTGCATGACGACGGCACCCTCGACCTCGACATGACCTTCACCGCCCCCTCTTGTCCCGCTGCCGACTACATCTTCGAGGACGTGAGACAGAAGGTGGAGAGCGTGGAAGGTGTGACGTCTGCCAACGTGCAACTGGTATTTGAACCCATCTGGGACATGAGCATGATGAGCGAGGAAGCCCGGCTGGAATTAGGTTACGACTGATGAACAAGAACATTTACTTCCTTTCCGACGCCCACCTGGGGTCGCTGGCCATCGAACACGGTCGCATGCAAGAGCGGCGCATCGTGCGATTCCTCGACAGCATCAAGCACAAGGCTGCCGCCATCTACCTGCTTGGCGACATGTTCGACTTCTGGAACGAGTATCGCTACGTGGTGCCCAAAGGCTTCACCCGATTTCTCGGGAAACTCTCCGAACTCACCGACATGGGCGTGGAGGTGCACTTTTTCACCGGCAACCACGACATGTGGACCTATGGCTACCTGGAGGAGGAATGCGGGGTCATCGTGCACTACAAGCCCCTCACCACCGAAATCTACGGCAAGGTGTTCTACCTGGCCCATGGCGACGGTCTGGGCGACCCCGACAACAAGTTCAAGTTGTTGCGCTACCTCTTCCACAACCGCACCTGCCAAAAACTCCTCAACAGCATCCATCCCCGCTGGACGATGGCTGTGGGTCTCAACTGGGCCAAGCACAGCCGCATCAAGCGCGCCGACGGCAAGGAGCCGCCCTATATGGGAGAGGACAAGGAGCATTTGGTGCTCTGGACCAAGGAATACATGAAGCAGCACAACGACATCGACTTCTTCATCTACGGTCACCGCCATATCGAACTCGACCTAATGCTCTCGCGCAAGACGCGCATGATGATTATCGGCGACTGGATATGGCAGTATACCTACGTCGTCTTCGACGGCGAGCACATCTTCCTGGAAGAATACGTGGAAGGCGAGAGCCAACCTTAACCCAACTACTATTTCAACATACCAATAAAGCGCCTCCCGTCCGGACGGGAGGCGCTGTCGTATCCATGAGGTGAAGAATCTCACCTGGGTTCTTTGCCAATTGAAATCAGAGCAGGTTCATCGTGTCGGTGGCAATCATCAGTTCCTCATCGGTGGGGATGACGCACACGGTGACCTTCGACCCTTCGGCAGAGATGATGGCTTCCTCGCCCCGGGTCTTGTTGCGCTCAGCATCAAACTGCACGCCAAGGAACTCCAGACCCTTGCATACCTCTTCGCGCATGCCCATCTGGTTCTCGCCCACACCGGCAGTGAAGACGATGATATCGACACCACCCATGGCAGCGGTATAAGCACCGATGTATTTCTTGATGCGGTAGAAATACATGTCGAGTGCCAACTGCGCACGCTCATTGCCCTCTTTGGCAGCATTCTCCACGTCGCGCATGTCGCTGCTCTCGCCAGTGATGCCCAGCACGCCACTCTGCTTGTTGAGCAGGTTCGACATGGCGTCGGGGTCGAGGTCGAGTTTCTTCTCCAGATAAGTGATGGCACCTCCGTCGATATCGCCACAACGTGTGCCCATCATCAGTCCCTCAAGAGGAGTGAGGCCCATCGTGGTGTCCACACACTGACCATCTTTCACTGCAGCAATCGAGCCACCATTGCCGATATGGCAGGTGATGATGCGCTTGCCTTTGGGATTGACATCGAGGAATTCGCACACCCGCTGCGACACATAGCGGTGGCTCGTGCCATGGAAGCCATAGCGGCGCACGCCATACTGCTTGTAAAGTCCATAGGGCAATGCGTACATATAGGCCTTCTTCGGCATGGTCTGATGGAAAGCGGTGTCGAACACACCCACCTGAGGCAGGCCAGGCATCAACTCGCTCACGGCACGCACACCTTTCAGGTTGGCAGGATTATGGAGCGGAGCCAGGTCGATGCAACTCTCAAAGGCGTCGAGCACCTCGTCGTTGAGCAGCACGCTCTTGTTGAACTTCTCGCCGCCATGCACCATGCGGTGGCCCACAGCATCTATCTCCTTGAGGTCCTTGATGGCCCCTATCTCTCTGTCGGTAAGCAAAGAGAAGATGAATTTCACGCCCTCGGTATGCTCCGGGATATCATGCATGATGGTCTTCTTCTCGCCATTGGGAAGTTTCACTTTCACGAAAGCGCCGTCCATACCCACACGCTCAGCGCCACCCGAGGCCATTACCTCCTTGGTGTCCATGTCGTAGAGTGCATACTTGATAGAAGACGAGCCACAGTTTAATACTAATATTTTCATTGTCTGTTTTTGTTGATTGTTGTTGTTGAGGAATAGATTACTTGGCATCCATGGCCTGGCATGCGGTGATGGCTACCATCTTGTAGATATCGTCGACAGAGCAGCCACGGCTCAGGTCGTTCACCGGACGGGCGATACCCTGGAGGATGGGGCCGAGGGCCTCGGCATCACCCAGGCGCTGCACCATCTTGTAACCGATGTTGCCCACCTCGAGGTTGGGGAACACCAGCACATTGGCCTTGCCGGCAATCTCACTGCCTGGAGCCTTCTTCGCGCCCACCGAAGGCACGAGGGCGGCATCAGCCTGCAGTTCACCGTCAATCTTCAGGTCGGGAGCGAGTTCCTTCGCCAGCCTTGTTGCCTCAATCACCTTGTCCACCACCTCATGAGTGGCACTTCCCTTCGTCGAGAAACTCAACATCGCCACGCGGGGATCGTCGAAACCTGCCACGCTCTTTGCCGTCTGTGCCGTGCACACGGCAATCTGCGAGAGTTGGGCTGCATCGGGCATGGGGGTTACTGCCACGTCGCCTACCACGAGGATGCCGTTCTCTCCATACTGCGGCTGTTTGGTGATGAGCAGCATGGCTCCACTCACACAGGTGATGCCCGGCGAGCACTTGATGATTTGCAATGCCGGACGGAGGGTGTCGCCTGTAGTGCTCAGCGCGCCCGAGATCTGGCCGTCGGCCCCCTCGGTCTTGATGATCATGCACCCCAGGTAAAGCGGGTTCTTCACCAGTTCGCGGGCTTTCTCTATGGTCATGCCCTTCTTCTTGCGCAACTCCGTGAGCAACTCGGCATACTCCTCGCTGCGGGGATTATTCTCCGGGTCGATGAGGGTGGCCTTGTCGATATGCTCAAGTCCCCACTCTTTGGCCAGTGCGTGGATTTCATCGGGGTTGCCGATAAGGATAAGGTCGGCAATGTCTTCGGCAAGCACTCTGTCGGCTGCCCTCAATGTGCGCTCCTCCGTTGCTTCGGGAAGCACGATGCGCTGCTTGTTGCTTTTGGCGCGGTTGATGATTTGCTGTACTAAACTCATAGTTGTTTTCTGAATTATTGTGTTTTTAATAGAATTGACGCTAACGTCGTGAAACTTTCCACTTCACTCCGCAAAGATAATGAAAAAAAACGGCATCATGGCACGCAGACCAATGATTTATGATTTTTTTGGTTTTCCTTGTCCTGTCTAATCCTGCCGCAATTCCTTCACCAAGAAACTCTCCAGGTCTTCGAAGGAGAGACGCACGTTGATCTTGCCGTTCACCGCCACGCTCACACGTCCCGTCTCTTCGGAAACGATGATGGCCAGTGCATCGGTCTCCTCGGTGATGCCAATGCCCGCACGGTGGCGCAGTCCAAGTTCCTTGGGGATATCGAGGCTATGACTCACGGGCAGCACGCAGCCAGCCGCAAGGATTCGCTTCTTCGAGATGATCATGGCACCGTCGTGCAGCGGCGAGCCCTTGTAGAAGATGTTCTCGATGAGTCGCTGGTTGATATTGGCATCCACCATCTCTCCCCGCTCCTGCATGAACTCGTCGAGGGGGATGTTGCGCTCCACCACGATGAGAGCACCCACCTTGTCCTTGGCCATGCTCATACATGCGCCCACCATGGGCATGATGTATTTCATGTCGACGGGAGCCTTGCGGCGCCCCATGATGAACCTCAGCAGAGGCGACATGCGCTGTTGTGCGCCAAGGTTATAGAAGAACTGGCGTATCTCTTTCTGGAACAGCACAATCAAACCAATCACACCCACACTCACCAACTTGTCGAGGATACTGCCGAGCAATTTCATCTCGAGCACCACGCTCACCACCAGCCATAGGAGGATGAAGATAAGAATGCCGATGAACACATTCATCGAGCGCGACTCTTTCATCAGCCTGTAACTGTAGTAGAGCAATATTGCGACAAGGAAAATGTCGATGAAATCTAAAAACTTAAAATCCAGAAGCATAGGCCTTTACTTTTCTTTTTCATACTTAAGTACCTCTTCCACCACCCGGCAAGCCTGCACCGCGGCAGCCACATCGTGCACACGCAGCAGCGATGCCCCCTTCATCAGCGCCACGGCATGCATGGCAGTGGTGGCATGAAGGGTTTCTTCGGGCGTGCTGCCAAGCAGGCACCACAACATCGACTTACGCGACACCCCCACCAGCAAAGGCAAATCGAGCGCGAGCAGACGGTCGAGTTGCCCCATCAGGCGGTAGTTCTGCGCCATGTCTTTCCCAAAACCGAATCCCGGGTCGACAATGATGTCGCTGACACCCAGCGACCGCAACAGTGCCACGTCTTCTGACAAGTCGAGCAACATCTCCGGGAGCGATGAGGACACGGAGGTGAGCACATAAGGCACTCTCAGACGAGCCACCATCTCGAACATGGCGGGCATCTCCTCACGCGATGCCTTCGGCTTGTCGGCACCCACTGCCCTGCCACCCTCCGACACGTCGTTGATGATGGCAGCGCCATACTCCTCGACAGCCATCCGCGCCACGTCGGGGCGAAAAGTGTCGACGCTCACCACGGCATCGGGATGACGGTGGCTCACCACGCCAAGGGCCATGCGCAACCGGCGCATCTCCTCGGCTTCGCTCACCTCAGCAGCGCCAGGACGGGTGGAGAAAGCCCCCACGTCGATGATGGCGCCCCCCTCGCCCACTATCTCATCGGCACGCCGCGCCACCTCATCCTCGCCGTGCTGACGGCTGGCGGCATAAAACGAATCGGGCGTGACATTGAGGATACCCATCACCTGCGGTGAAGCCAGCGAGAGCAGACGCCCACGCACGTTGATGGTGTAAGCAGAGTCGGCAACATTCATAGTAACTGCAAAAATACGAAATAAATCATTAAACACCGAGCAATTTGATGAAGATTTAAGCCACAGCACGCATTTTATGTCACGACACCAAAAGCCATGTCGAAAAAAAACACTATTTTTGCACGATTAAATTCCTATACCATGCAAATAGAGAAACTATACGAGATTTTCACGCAGCATCCCACGGTGACTACCGACACACGGCAGTGTATCCCCGGTGCCATGTTCTTCGCACTGAAAGGAGAGACATTCGACGGCAACAAGTTTGCCACCCAGGCATTGGAGAAGGGATGTTCCCATGCCATCATCGACGAGGCAGAATACGCCGTCGCCGACGACCCCAGATACATCGTGGTAGACAATGTGCTCACCACCCTGCAGCAGTTGGCACGCCACCACCGCCGCGCCATGGGCACCAAGGTGATCGGTGTGACCGGCACCAACGGCAAGACCACCACGAAAGAACTCATCGCCACCGTGCTCAGCCAAAAATACAACGTGCTCTACACACAGGGCAACTTCAACAACGACATCGGCGTGCCCAAGACACTCCTGCAACTCAACAAGGAGCATGAAATCGCCGTGGTGGAGATGGGGGCCAGCCATCCCGGCGACATCAAGACGCTCGTCGACATCGTGGAACCCGACTATGGCATCATCACCAACGTGGGCAAGGCCCATCTTCAGGGATTCGGCAGTCTGGAAGGCGTCATCCATACCAAGGGCGAACTCTATGACTTCCTGCGCGGAAAAGAAGGGAGCGTGGTGTTTATCGACAACGGCAACGACCTGCTGAAGGGCATCGCCGGCGGCCTGCGCCTGGTGACCTACGGCACCACTGGCGAGGAGGACCTCTGCGTGGGAGGAGAGGTGCTATCGTGCGCACCGATGCTGCAATTCAGGTGGCGTCATGGCGCCGGAGAATGGCATGAAGTAGCCACGCATCTCATTGGCACCTACAACGTGACCAACATGCTGGCTGCTGCATGTATCGGTCTCTACTTCGGAGTAGACCCCCAACAGATTGACGAGGCACTCTCGGCATACTGTCCCACCAACAACCGCTCGCAACTCACCATCACCGAGCACAACCGCCTGGTGGTGGACGCCTATAACGCCAATCCCACCAGCATGAATGCCGCGCTGTGCAACTTCCGCGACATGGAGGTGTCGCCAAAAATGGCCATCCTTGGGGCGATGCGCGAACTGGGAGAGAGCAGCGAGGAGGAGCACCGCAAAGTCATTAGTTTCTTGTTGGAGAACGGCTTCGGAGAGGTGTGGCTCGTAGGCGAGGAGTTCAACCTTGAGGGTTGTCCTTATCCCTGTTTCCACGATGTGGAGGAGGTGAAGAAAGCCATTGCGGAGAAGCGGCCCGAGGGGTATTACATCCTCATCAAGGGAAGCAACAGCACACGTCTTTTCGAACTTCCCGCACTGTTGTAAAGCAGCATTATTACCACTCGCAGAAAGAAAAAATAGGAAAAATTTGTCGATATGGCAAATTTGCACTATCTTTGCACCGCAAAATCGGGATGTAGCGCAGTTGGTAGCGCACTACGTTCGGGACGTAGGGGTCGGGCGTTCGAGTCGCCTCATCCCGACTTTTATTTAAAACCGCTGAGAAATCGGCGGTTTTTTATTATATGGCACGTAGGGTTCTGAGCCAAAGGCCGCCTCATCACGACTTTTATTTAAAACCGCTGAGAAATCGGCGGTTTTTTTATTATATGGCACGTAGGGTTCTGAGCCAAAGGCCGCATCATCACGACTTTTATTTAAAACCGCTAAGAAATCGGCGTTTTTTTTATTACATGGCACGTAGGGTTCTGAGCCAAAGGCCGCATCATCACGACTTTTTCAAGAGTCAAGTGTCTGATTAATCAGACACTTGATTTTTTTATACCGCTTTTGCACTACATTTGCACAATAAAAGTATTATCTTTGCAACTGACGGAGAACAAACACCACATCAAACTACAAGAAAACAAAGTCCTATGTTATCAACACGTATATCTTCTATCATCATGCGCCTGCTCATGTTGTGCTGCTTTGGATGGTTGGCGACCTCCCCTTCATCTGCACAAATCCACAGCCAGCAATGGAAACAGATACTGCGCCAAACCGATGAGGCGTTCTTCAAGACCGAAGAGGCACAACGCATCGGCGAACAGTTGATGCTTTACCAGCGCGTGACCGGCGGATGGCCCAAAAACATCAACATGGTGACTCCCCTCACCCAGGAACAGCGGGAGGAAGTGCTTGCCGACAAGCAGCGCACCGATGATTCCACGACAGACAACGATGCCACCAATATCCAAATTCACTTCCTTGCCCGGCTCTTCCATGCCACACATGACAAACGGGTACGTGAGTCGTTCTGCAAGGCGGTGGAATACCTCCTCTCCGGACAGTATCACAATGGGGGCTGGCCACAATTCTGGCCTAACCCGCACGGCTACCAGGTGCACATCACCTACAACGATGATGCCATGGTCAACACGATGCTCCTTTTGCGTGAGGTGGCAGAGGCGAAAGTGCCCTTTGAGAAAGCCCTCACAACCAAGGAACTCCGAAAACGGGCAAGCGAGGCCTTCGACAAAGGGGTAGACTGTATTCTGAAGACACAGATACGAGTAGGCGACCAACTCACCGTGTGGTGTCAGCAGCACGACCATGAGACCTTCCAGCCCGCTCATGCGAGGGCATTTGAACTGCCCTCGTTCTGCTCGCAAGAAAGTGCCTCCATCGTCAACCTGCTCATGTCTCTGCCACACCCCAACGACCAAGTGAAACATGCCGTACACGCCGCCATGAAATGGTTTGACACCTACAAACTGACAGGCCTGCGCTTGAAGCGCACTTTCTCTTGGGAGTCGGGTGAGCGTGATGTCCAATTGGTGGTAGACCCCAACGGCAGTCCTTTGTGGGCGCGCTACTACGACCTGAAACACTGCAAGCCCTTCGTTTGCGACCGTGACGGGATTCCCCGTCAGCGTCTTGAGGATATCGGCTCGGAACGGCGAAACGGGTACGCCTGGTATGGTGACCGTCCTGCGACACTCTATGACACCTATTCACAGTGGGCAGAAAAGAATGACCCTGCAAACAAGGTGCCCATCAGTCTATCGACCAAAGGTGCCAATGAAAATGGATTGCTCAACCTGTTCGCCCCCGAGACCACCGACCCGTCGCTTTTCGATGCCGTAGTCGGTCCGGGTGAATCCATTCAGGCTGCCATCGACAAAGTCGACCGAGACAACAGCAAGCCCTATACTATTCTCCTTCGCAAGGGTATTTACACAGAGAAAGTCATCATCTGCCGTCCACACATCGTGCTGGTGGGCGAGAACCGCGACAGTACCATCCTCGTGATGGCGGAAACCAGAGAGACCCAAAAGGTGACGGAGTATGACGGCAAGCCTGTCGGCAATGGCGTGGTGGTGCTGCAGGAAGGTGCTGACGACTGTGTCATCAGCGGGATGACCATCTACAACAACTACGGTACCACTGTGGAGAACACCACGCGACATCAGATGGCGGTCTTCGGTAGGGCCACACGCACCATCATCGTCAACTGCAATATATGGGCTGACGGCAATGATGCCCTCTCGCTGTGGGCACCGGAAGGCAATGGCATGTACTACCATGCCGACCTTTCGATTCGCTGTCCCGGTGTCGATTTCCTGTGCCCAAGGGGATGGTGCTACGCCACCAGATGCCGTTTCTTCGGCGACAGCCGCGCCATCGTATGGCATGACGGACGCGGAGACAAGAGCAAGAAACTCGTCATCACCAACTCTCATTTCGATGCAGCCAGCCCCACCGTCTTGGGACGTTACCACCATGACTCACAGTTCTACTTCGTCTCCTGCTCGATGTCGAAGAACATTCTCGACAGCAACATCAGTTACGCTTACACCGACAAGGTGCTCGACCCTTGTCCGTGGGGGCAGCGGGTGTATTTCTACAACTGCACCCGCGAGGGGGGGCATGGCACGTGGATGAACAACAACCTGGCAGAGGCGGAAGGTTCGCCAGAATACCACACCGTCACCGCCCAATGGACGTTCAACCATAAATGGGACCCGGAACGGACGGTAAGGGAGTTGTGGCCCTACATCTGCTACTGATAGAAAATTGCGCCAATAGCAAAAGGGTGGTTTTCCGATACATGATGAGGAAAGCCACCCTTTGTGTTGGTAAATGGGATATTCAGATAGATTGGAAATGACTTGCTTTATTTTCGAATGAATTCTTCAACAGTACATATTTAATTTGGAGTTCGGGTTGTCACATATTGGCCAGACCTATTATCACAAATGTGAAGAATAAGACGAGGATAATGACTCTCAGCCAATTGTAGATGACGACAAATCCATGTGCTTTCTGTTTTTCCATATAATGCCATATTATTGATTTTACTGCTGCAATAGTACGCCATGGATATTACAAAAACATTTCAGCAATATGAAGGTAAGGTTACCACTGTGTTTGTAACAAAAATATAATTGGGGTGTAACGGCAATGCAACAAGTTTGTAAAACCTTTGCAGTGTAATTACAGCAAATTTACTTCATGGCATTAATTATCAACATTTTCTCTCTTGTTGGCTCACTGGCGCTGTTCCTCTTCGGAATGAAAACGATGTCGGAGGGCCTCGAAAAGTTTGCAGGCGACCGACTGCGCAGCATATTGGCTGCCATGACAAAGAATCGCGTGACAGGCGTGATGACAGGTATTCTCATTACCGCACTCATACAATCGTCGAGTGCTACCACGGTGATGGTGGTGAGTTTTGTGAATGCTGGCTTGATGACATTGGCACAGTCTATCGGAGTCATCATGGGTGCCAACATCGGTACCACCGTCACGGCATGGATTATCTCTGCCGTTGGTTTCAAAGTCAACATTGCCGCTTTTTCCATTCCGTTGCTGGCCATAGGCATGCCACTGATATTCAGTGGAAAAGGCAACAGAAAGAGTATCGGTGAGTTTATCTTTGGCTTTTCGTTCCTCTTCATGGGCCTGTCGTTCCTTCAGGAGGCAGCCACCGCCATGGACATCGGCGGCATGGTGGCAGGATTGCTGGCACACGTGCCGCAAGACTCCTTCTTCACCATCATCCTTTTCGTCATCGTGGGTGCTGTGGTCACCATGATCGTACAGGCCTCTGCTGCCACAATGGCCATCACACTGATGCTCTTTGGCATGAACATACCCGGGTTCGGATTTGAACAGGCAGCAGCACTCGCCATGGGACAAAACATCGGTACTACCATTACGGCGTTCATGGCTTCGCTCACTGCCAACACGCAGGCCCGCCGAGCAGCCTTGGCACATATGTTCTTCAATGTATTCGGTGTGGTGGCTTTCCTCATCGTGTTCTATCCTGCTTGCCATGCCGTCAGTTGGTTTGTGGAGAGCGTGATGGGTGGTGGCAACGACCTGTTCAAACTATCAGCCTTCCACACCGCTTTCAACATCATCAACACGCTGCTGCTCATCGGTTTTGTGAAACAGATAGAGAAGTTGGTGTGCAAGATTCTGCCCATGAAGGCTCAGGACGAAGACTACCGGTTGAAGTTCATCAGTGGAGGTCTGCTCTCAACAGCCGAACTGAGCATCATGGAGGCCCAGAAAGAGATTCACAGTTTTGCCGAGCGTTGCCGTCGGATGTTCGGGTTCGTACCGGAATTGTTGCAGATGAAAGAAGAGGATAAGTTCAACAAACTCTTCTCACGTATTGAGAAGTACGAAAACATCACCGACTCGATGGAGATGGAAATTGCCAGTTATCTGAGCAAGGTGAGTAAAGGCCGGCTGTCTGATGCATCGAAAAGTCAGATTCAGAAAATGCTACGGCAGATTACAGAACTTGAGTCTATCGGCGACTCGGTGTACAACCTCGGCCGCACCTTGAACCGCCACCGCATGCACTGTCAGGAAGCGTTTACCGCAGACCAGAACCAGCACATGCTCACGATGATGCAACTCGTGGATGGTGCTTTGGCAGAAATGCTGAAGCAGATAGACCTTCCCACAACCAAGAAAGGCATCATGACCTCCTTCAACATAGAGCATGAGATTAACAACTACCGCACGCAACTGAAGAACCAGAACCTGCAAGACGTGAATTCAGGCCAATATGACTATCAACTCGGAGTGTTCTACGTTGACTTCATCTCAGAGTGCGAGAAACTCGGCGACTACGTGATGAATGTGGTGCAGGCAGGAAAGAAACGGAATAATGACTTTGAGGAAATGCCGAATGACGTACCGTTCTAGAACCGTGCGAGTGTAAACCTGATGGTGAGCCCTCCCCCGGGAGAAGAAAGTGCTGTTGTTGTCCCACCATGGACAGCGACAGCATTTTTCACAATGGCGAGTCCAAGACCGGTTCCTCCGAGTTTGCGTGAACGGCCTTTGTCAGTCCGGTAGAAGCGCTCGAAAAGGTGCTCCAGATGCTGCGCCTCCACACCCGGCCCGTCGTCTCTCACCAGAAACTCATAGAAATGCCGGCCGTCGGTTTCAATCTCGCTACAAACAATCTCCAAATGCGATGCCCCGGTAGCATAGGCTATAGCATTGTCGATAAGATTGCGGAAAATGCTGTAAATCAGGCTCTGGTCGCCCAGTACTTCCACATGCCGAGGCAGTTGGAGTGATGGTGTGATACCCTTGTCATGGAGTTGTGGAGAAGTATCATCAAGCACATTCTGAATGACCTGCAACACGTCTACCTGGCAGAATGCCTGTCGGGTGATGGTCTTGTTGTCATCCAATTCGTCAAGTTTGGTGAGGGCACTCATATCGAGCAGCAACTTGCTCATGCGTTCACTTTGGGCATAGCATCGCTCCAGAAAATGCCTCTTCTTATCCTCCTGCATGCCGGGATTGTCGAGGATGCTCTCCAAATACCAATGGATGGTAGCGGCAGGAGTCTTTAGTTCGTGGGCGGCATTCTGCGTCAACTGGCGTTTGATGCGCAACTTGTCTTCCTCAGAATGGCGCAATTTCCAGTAGAGCATGATGATGGTATGGCTGATGTCGCCCAGTTCATCGTCGGGCAGCCGGTGTTCCAGTTCGCGGTCGAGTTCCTCACCCTCTTCGGCTTTGACAGCGAATTCGCGCAGATAGCCTATGTGCCGGCTGATACGGTGAGTGATGTAGTAAAGCACGATGCCCAACAGCAGGGTCAGCACACCGGCAAAGTAGATGTAGGTGTTGTCGGCTTGCAGCGAGCGAGTCAGTTCGGCTGAATAAGGTACGGCAGCACGCACGATGACATCGCCGAAGCATGTGGCAGAATAGAAATAGGTCTCATGGGTGGATTGTGACATACGCTTGATGTCGTAACCATTGCCATCACGCAGTGCCTGCTGTATCTCCTCGCGCTGCAGATGGTTGCCTAAGGAGTCGACGTTGGTGTCGTAACTGTCGAGGATAACCCGCCCTTTCAGGTCTATTAAAGACACGCGGAGACCTTCCATCTGATGACGTTCCACATAATTCCGAAACAGTTGGCTGTTGGTCAGGCTGTCCTCGCCGAGCGTCTGCGCCATCTCGTAGTTATACATTTGCAGGCGCGAGTGCAAGATGTCAATTTTGTATTCCTTTTCGCGCTGATACTGATAAACACTGAAGCAGACGGCAAAGAGCAAGAACACACCGCCAACACTCAGCAACAAATTGCGTTGGAAAGACTTACTTCTCAAAACAGTAGCCATAGCCTACTCGTGTCTTTATCTGTTTGCCATAACGGCCTATCTTCCTGCGCAGCCGGGTGATGTTCACGTCGACTGTGCGGTCGAGCACCATCACATCCTGTGGCCAGCAATATTTCAGCAGATCCTCTCGTGAAAACACTTTGTTGGGATGTTGGAGAAAAAAAGAGAGCAGTTCGAACTCAAGTTTGGTAAGAATCAACTTCTGACCGTCACAAGTGACCGTTTTGGCATTGATGTCGAGTGCAATACCCTCAAAGACAATCATATTGTCATCGGGTGCAGCCACTGTCTGCTGAAGTTGGGACGACCGCCTGAGAACAGCCCTGACCCTGGCCATCACCTCTTTCATGCTCAGTGGCTTGACAATATAGTCGTCCGCACCGATATTCAATCCTTTCACCAGGTTATCCTCGCCATCGAGTGCTGTGATAAAAATAACGGGAATCCGAGCCGTAAAGACATCGTTTTTCAACCTGCGCACCAACTGGAAACCAGACATCTCGCCCATCATCACGTCAAGCAGAATCAGCGAGTATTCCTGTAGGGGCAGTTCAAGTGCTTCCTCGGCCGAAAAAGCGGTCGTCACCTCATAGCCTTCTGTTTCTAGATTGTATTTAAGTATCTCACAAATATCCGACTCGTCGTCCACAACAAGTATTTTCATAAGCCACCATCATTTTCAGGCAAAAATAATGAAAATTTCCCTGAACGAATAAGGATTAGTATTACAAAGTTATGATATTTTAGCCCGTTAGTTTCGTATTCGCTCAACGAAACCATATTCAAACCATGTTTTCCTTGAATGCGAACGCTTGCTGATGAGTGGTGTGAATAGAGTTGAGTAAATTTATCTGTTTGATGATTTTGCGGAAATGAAGGAAAATGTGTAATTTTGCAGATGAACACAAACTACTAACAAAATTATGATGAAAAGAATGGCTATGGCTGTGCTTCTGATGCTGCTGGCGATTTGCGGTGCAGAAGCACAAAGCACTGTGAACACTAATCTCAATCGGCATGACTTTTTCTATGCCGGACAAAGCAAACAACGAAGGATGTTTATCGTGAAAGATGGACAAGTGAGTTGGGTGTATCAAGATGGATTGAAACGGGGTGAAATCAGCGACGCGGTACTGATGAGCGACGGTCATATACTGGTAGCCCACCAGTATGGTGTGGCAGAGGTGACACAAGACCAGCAGACCGTATGGAGTTATTCTGCTCCTGAGGGCACCGAAATCCACACCATCCAACCCATAGGAACGTCACACGTGGTGTTTGTGCAGAACGGACGCCCGGCAAAGGCGGTGGTGATGGAAATCCCATCCTGTCATATTGTCAGGGAGTTTGAGTTACCCACCAACGAAAAAGGTTCTGTTCACGGACAGTTCCGCAACGCAAGACTCAGCCAACGCGGAACGCTGCTTATTGCCAACATGGCATTAGGCTGTATCCATGAGTACAACAGCCTTGGCCTGGAGGTGGACCGATGGGACGGTTTCCTTCCGTGGTCGGTGCAGGAACTCCCGAAGGGAAACCTGCTGATTACAGGACGCAAAGGCCACATCCAGGAAATCAACCGTCAGGGACAGACCGTATGGGAGATGAACACCACGGAATACGGTGTGACCCAACCCCAGAAAACCATTCGTCTGAAAGATGGAGGGCACCTGATCAACAACTGGTACAACGAATGGAACAAGGAACCGATGGACACGGCAAACGCCCCTGTCCAGGCCATAGAAGTAGACCCAAACGGTAAGGTGGTGTGGCAACTCCGCGCTTGGAAAGACCCCGACCTCGGTCCGTCGACCACCATCCAACTGCTCAGCGAGCCTGTGAAGCGCGAGAACCTATTCTTTGGAGAGTTCAATGGCAGGCACCCCAGACTCTTTGTTGCCCCCAACCAACCGATAGGCGCTGGGCGTGGCATCCACCCCGGCCGTGTGGCATGGATTCACCATCCCGGCGTGGCCAAGTGGGACGGGCATACCGGTCTCTGGGTGGAAGACCGCTGGAACGACCAGGCCCGAGCCGACGCCATGATACCTGAGGCCGTGATGCAACTGACAGGCGAACCGACCGCGAAGAAAGCGTGGCGTGCACTGTTCAAGCACTTCAACCGCGAACACGGCCGAGGCAACCGAGGCTATAAAAAGGGTGAGATGATCACCGTGAAACTGAACATGAACAACGCCATCACCCACCGCGACACCGTGGAGTTGAACTCGTCACCCTTCACGACATTGGCATTGGTGCGCTCGATGGTGCACGACGGCGGTATCAGGCAACAGGACATCGTGCTCTGCGAACCCAGCCGTGCTATCACCGACAGTATTTACAACAAGATACACCGTGAGTTCCCCTTCGTACGTTTCGTTGACAACATCGGCGGCGACGGGCGTGAGAAGTGTGAGTATTATCCGGAACAGATAGTCTACTCTGTGGACAACGGGAAGATGGCACGCGGGCTGGCGAAATGTATCGTAGATGCCGACTATCTGATCAACAGCGCCCTGTTGAAAACACATTCGGGTCCGGGTGTGACGCTGACCGCCAAAAACTGGTATGGCGCTACAGACATCAACCTGCTTTGGCGGCAGAACGCACACAACAACGTGAGTCAGGACAAGCGCAACGGCAAACCCGGCTACAAGACCTTCGTAGACTGGATGTCGCATAAGGACATGGGACAGAAGGCACTGCTCTACCTCATTGACGGCACATACGGCTCACGTGATGTGAATGGAGCGCCGAACCCCAAATGGATGAAGGAACCCTTCAATGGCGACTGGGCATGCTCCATCATCGCCTCGCAAGACGAGGTGGCTTGCGACGCCGTAGCCATGGACATCATCATCGGTGAGTGGCCCGAGTTTGGCAGTCTGAACTACTGCGACGAATACCTGCGCGAGGCTGCCAGCATACCCAACACCCCCAGCGGCACCACCTACATGCAGGACGGCAAGCCACTCGAGAAACCCCTTGGACTCTTCGAACACTGGAACAACCCACAGGAGCGGAAATATACGAAGATTGATTTGATATACAAGAAACTATAAGCAAGAAGAGAGAATCATGAAACGGATACTGCTCTTTTTTACAGGTGTCATCTTTCATTTGTCATGCTGTACTGCTCAAGTAGCAGATGCCTTTCAAGGCATATTGCCGGTGACAGACCCACAGGTGACACGGAGCCTGAACGGAGTGTGGGACGTGAAGGTGTCAGAGGAAATCGTCGTCTGCGCGGAAGGTGTTCTTCATCAACCCGTGCCGGGCATTGACTCCACTTGGACCAAGATACCCGTACCAGGCTGCTGGGAGGCCTACGGACTCTGCAAGCCGAAGTATGACAGCACGAACCCGCTGACTGGCTTCTACCGCACCACTTTCACTGTACCAGAGGAATGGAAAGGCCAGCGCATCATCCTCCGTCTCGACGGTGTGCTCTATGGTTATGACTTATGGGTCAACGACCAATATGTAGGACAATGGAGGTCGGGCTACAACACTGCCCTTTTCGATATCACCGACCATCTCACGCCATCACTCTCGAAAGCAAAGGGCAAAGGATGGAACCAGGCGCAACAACTCGCCCTGCGCGTCATCTCACAATTCCAGGGTTCTGACTTCGACTACAACGACGACTGGGCTCCCAACGGCATTTTTCGCGATGTAACCCTCTTCGCCGTGCCCGAGACCCACCTGAAAGACCTGACCATCCTCACCCATCTGAATGGCGAAGTGGAGGTGGACACGGAGATAGCGAACGCCAAGAAAGGCACGACCGTCAGACACGAGATTCTCGACGCCCAAAGACAGGTCGTAGGCACGACGAAAGTGGCGCATCCACATCTGTGGACGGCAGAGACACCTTACCTCTACACGCTGCGCACTACACTGACGCAGAAAGGCAAGACGCTACAGGTCTTCGAGCACAAGTTCGGTTTCCGAGAACTGACCATCGACGGCAACGTGCTGAAACTGAACGGCCAACCCATCAAACTGCGTGGTGTCACCAGCCATTCCACCGACCCCTCGACAGTGAAGGTCGTCGACGAGGCCAGCATCCTGCGCGATATGAAACTGATGAAGGAGGCCTCGGTCAACTACATCCGCACCTCGCACTATCCCCGCGAGCCACGCTTTTACGAACTGGCCGACTCGCTTGGTTTCTACATCATCGACGAAGTGCCCTTCGGCTATGGCGACAAGAACCTTTCAGATACCACGTTCTATCCTGTGCTGCAACAAAGGGCTCAGGCCACCATCCGCCGCGACAAGAACCATCCCTCGGTGCTCATCTGGAGCCTAGGCAACGAGAACCCACTCACCGACATCTGTATCCGATTGGGCGAATATGTCTCTCAGGAACTTGACCCCACTCGCCCCTTCTGCTATCCCCAGGTAGGCAGTTACTTCCGCCGCTTCTTCGAGGGCGACGGGAAAGGATTCCCCTCCAACGCCCCCATTTACACGCCCCACTATCCCACCACCGGACAGATTGGCGGCTTCTACCAACATTTAGACCGTCCCGTCATCTTCACGGAGTATTGTCACTCGTTGGGCGTCTCCTTCGAAGACCACGACCGCCAATGGGAAATCATCGAGCGCACACCGGGCATCGCCGGCGGCTCCGTATGGGAATGGGTAGACCAGGGGATGCCGTTCAAGGCACCCATGAAAGACCATTATGGTTATGAGGAGCGTGTATTCACCTCGCACGACGGTGGTTTTGAGATGTTCGGCAACAAAGGCACCGACGGACTGCTCTATGCCGACCGCACCCCGTTGCCCAATTACTACGAACTGCAACACAACTATGCCCGTGCTTTTGTGAAGGAAGTGAAGGATGGCACGCTTGAAATCGTCAACCGCTACGACTTCCTCAATCTGAAGGACAACGTCACCTTCCACTGGACACTGACCAACGACCGTGACACCGTGCTCCGCGGAGCGCTCAGTCCTGACTGCCAACCCCACTCATCAGTCTCCTATGCCCTGGACCTTCCCAAACAGAATGGTCTCAGCCTCCTTCAGTTTGACATCGAGGATGCCCAAGGACATACCTTCCTCCACCAAAGTTTCGTGCTCCACAAACCCGTAGAGGAATGGACGGGCAACGGCGACCCGATGTCGCTGATACAGCAAGGGCCGCTTATCCGTGTGGGGCGCAAGCCGACGATGGCCGAAATGCTGAAAGTGAAGGACACCCGCATAGACAAATATCTTCAACCGCTGGAGAATCCTTATGTCAAGACCGATGTGGCCATGACACCAGAAGAAACCGGTGTAACAGTGAGTTATCAACTCACCCCCGACACCACCTCGCGTTTCCTGTCCGAACTGGGTGTCGCCTTCCTGCTCGACAGTCGTCTTGACCGTGTGCAGTGGATAGGACAAGGGCCGTTCCCGTCGTATCCGGGCCGCCAGCAGGCCAACCTCTAT
>JAEEGL011180576.1_pt1 | contig 30196 bp, 34 predicted proteins | sample 9134231 | NCBI WGS metagenome assembly JAEEGL01 (sample SAMN16246548, study PRJNA631951) | gut metagenome | biome: gut microbiome; feature: rumen; material: fiber-attached | host: Bos | place: Iran: Karaj | collected 2018-10 | reverse complement strand
AGATTTGCTATACTCTGCAAAAGAAGCATTTATTGTATTATTTACGATTTCTTCCATTTCATCTTTGCTAGAATTTTCAGCAAGAGTAAGCTCACTAACTAATATTTGCTTTGCATTTAATAGCATTTTCTTTTCTCCTGTTGAAAGCCCTTTTTCTTTTTGTTTAAAGCTTAAGTTTCTAACAACATCTGCTATTTCATAAGCATCTCCACTTTTCATTTTATCCATGTTGTCTCTGTATCTTTTATTCCAATTCATTGACATTTCTGTTGAATTAGTTTCTAATACTTTAAAAACTTTTCCTGCTGTTTCTTTATCTATAACATCTCTTACACCAATACCTTCTGCCTTTGATGTAGGTACCATAACTTTAACTTCACCTGGCATTTTAATTATGTAATAAGATTGTTTTTCTCCTAAAATATCTTTTTCTTCTATTCCTTCGATTGTTCCTGCTCCATGCATTGGATATACTACGTGATCTCCTATGTTAAACATATAGTTCAACTCCTTCTTTTATGATATTATTGTTTTCCAACCATAATTATTATACCATAATTTTTGATGTAAGTCAAAGGATTTTTTGCTAAATTTTACATAAAATTTTTAGGGTAAGAAAATCTCTTACCCTAAATGTCCGTAAATATATATAAATTTAAATCTTAATTAGTTGATCCAAATCCACCTGCTCTAGTACCTCCAGCTATATCATCATCTGTTACTAGATATTTTTGAAAAATTGCTTGTCCTATTCTTTCTCCTTTTTCAATTGTTATGTCTTCTTCTTTTATATTATAGAAGGCAAACATAATATGTCCATCATTGTCAGGATTAGAGTAATAATCACTATCTACAACTCCTATACTATTTGCAAGAATTAATCCTTTTTTCCCTGGATTTGAGCTTCTATTTGCCAAAATTAATACCTCATCTTCTTCCATATATGCTTTAATACCTGTTTTTATAAGTGTTGGTTTTTGTCCTCTTTTAAAAGCTGGTATTACTTGTGTTTCTGCAGCTTCTATATCATAACCTGCAGAATGTTTAGTAGTTCTCTTTGGCAAATTAATATTCATATTTTCAAATCCTTTTGCTATTTCAAATCCACGTTTTCTTTCCATATTTATTCCTCCATTTATTAACTTATATTACTTTAGTCATTATATACATTTTATTTTTTAGTGTCAAATGTGTTTTTATTATTTTACTTTTTTACTCTTTATTCTTTATTTCATTATTTAGTTTTTTTGCATTATTTTTTCCTATTAAGTATTTTATTACATAAACTACTAAGTAAACTGCTATATATATCAATCCATATGTTCTTATTACATCATCTATAAGTGTTCTTCCAAATCCATCTAAGAATTCTACATTTTGAAGATTTCTTGTTAGATGAATATATACAGTAATAAGCACTGCAATTATTAATCCTAAAGCTATAAATATAATTAACTCTTTTACTACTTTTGATTTGTCAGTTAATGATGCTATTATTCCAACTGATAATGAAACAATTGCTGAAAACAATAATATTGTTTCTTCAAATTGAATATAATTTCCATTGCCCATAGCATATCCTTCAAAATATGATAAAATCGTTGGTGGTGCATCTTGGCCATATCTTTCTTTATATCTATTATAATTATCGTTTTCTCTTTCTTTTACATCTTCTGTAACTTCTCCATTAGTTAAAGGTATTGCATAGTCGTGAATTGTTTTATTAAGATTTACTTTGTTAAGTATTACACCGATAATATTTAAAATGCTAAATACTATAACAAAAATGATTAATATATTTTTAATTACTCTCTTCATATTAATTCCCCCATTCTTTTAATTTTTTTAAGACATGACTAACTCTTCTTCTTGAAACATATTCTTTTGTGTTGTCTTTAAATATAACTTCTACTGTTCCTGTAATTCCTGAATTAAATGATTTAATATAATTAATGTTAATTATACATGAGTTTGATATTCTAACAAAATTTGTACCAATTATATCTTCTAATTCATATAGTCTTTCTATTATTCTATACACACCATCTTCAGTTCTACAGAAATTACTTTTATTTTCGCTATAAAAGCATATTATATTATCTGTTGATAAAATAAACTTTTCATTATTCTTTTTTCCAACAATACTTTTTTTATCATTAGAAATATTTACAACACAATTAATGATTTCTTCAACTTGCTTTGTATCTTCAGGAGCACTTACTAAAACATTTATGTCCTCATATTCTTGAGAAATATTTTTTTGTACTTTTATTTTCATAATATCCTCCAATTTATAGATTAATCTATTTATAATTTTATTTTAACATTAAAAGCTTTTTTTTCATAGTAATTTAAGATAACTGGTATAAATAAAAAGATAAGTGGTATAAAACACTTATCTTTTTATTTTATATTGTTTATATTGTTTCTTTAATTTTACCTTCTCTATATGCCTTTAACAATAATTTTAATCCATCAATATCATCTTGGATTCTTTTTCCTATATCTGTATCAGATACATTTTTTCTTTCAGTTACCTTTTCATTTACCATTATGTCATATTTTATATCTGTTTCATCTCTTATTGCATCTTGTTTAGAATCAAACGGTTCATTTGCAGAAAGAATTAATCCATATGAATTATATGTTAAAGTATAACCTGCTCTTCCTGTTTGGCCTCTATAACTCTTTGCAAATCCACCGATCTATTACTAGAAGTTTACCATTTGCTTTAATTGGGCTTTCACCATCTTTTTCTTTTACAGGTATATGTCCATTTATTATATGAGATTCTTTTTCATCAAGTCCAAATTCTTTTAATATTTTATTACATATTTTTTCATCTTCTGATAATGTAAAATATGGATTCTTTTTTTCTATATGTGGTTCTTTTTCATTTATGAAATATCTTTCAAATGTTGCAGCTTTCTCTTTACCAAATAGCGGTGATTTTGGTCCGCACCATAAATACCACATAAAATCTATTTCATTTTCACTTTTTTCTATATTATCTCTTTCAAAATATGCTTTATTAATTACTTTGTCTATACAATCTAAGCATTCTTTTCCTGCAAGTTCTTTACCTAAAACATTTATTTTAGCAAATCTTCCATCTTCTTCTAATGGAATACATCCATGGAATAAAAGATTTGAATTAAAGCATTTATATATAGATGCCTTAGAATAAAGGAAAGAAATATGCTTATTTAGTGTTTCACTATTCATAAATGATTCTTGAAGTCTGTCTATAATTTCTTGTTCCTCATCTGTTAACTTATATGGATCATTTGGATCAATTGTAGGGAAATTATTATCATTTAGCTTGTATGTTTTACCATTAATTGTAATAATGCCTTTTTTGTAATTTATTTTATCTAATAATAATCTTTTTTCCATCTCATATTCTGGATGTTTCTTTATTAATTGTCCCTCTAACTTAAATTGTATTATTGTTATTGCTTTATGTATTTTAGCAATATATTTCTCATCACTCACAATATATTTGTTGTAATCAAATACTTTTGGAATAAATTTTATACAATCATCATTCTTATATGTTTCTAAAGCAAATGTTGTAAGTGGTCTAATATTTATTCCATATCCATCTTCTAATGTATCTATATTATCGTACCTACTGCATATTCTAATTACATTTGCAATACATGCTTTATTCCCACATGCAGCGCCCATCCATAATACATCATGATTTCCTATTTGAATGTCTAAACTGTGGAAGTTCATTAAAGTATCTACTACTAATTTTGAATTTGGACCTCTATCAAATATATCCCCTATTACATGAAGATGGTCTATTGCCATTCTTTTTATTAAGTTTGAAATAGCTAAAATAAACTCATCAGCACGATCTAATTCAATAATTGATTGAATAATTTGTTTATAATATGTTTCTTTATCTGGTCCACATCCTTGAAGATGAAGTAGCTCATCAATAATATAATCAAAACCTTTTGGCATTGCTTTTCTAACCTTTGACCTTGTATATTTTGAGCTAACTTCTCTTGCAACTTCTATTAATCTATAAAGTGTAATATTATACCATTCTTCTAAATCTTCAACATCCTTTTTAATTAGAGCTAGTTTTTCTTCAGGATAATAAATTAATGTTGCTAGTGCTCTTCTTTCATGATCTGTTATTTGGTTTCTGAAAATATCTTCTATTTTGTTTTTTATAATTCCAGATCCATTATTTAATATATGAGAAAAAGAACCATATTCCCCGTGAATATCGCTTAAGAAAAGTTCTGTTCCTTTTGGAAGATTAAGTATTGCCTGAAGGTTAATTATTTCTTCAGCAACTTCTTCGGTATTTCTATATTGTTTACTTAGAGTTTTAAGATATCTTTGCATAACTTTTTCATCCATTTTAATTAATGCCTCCTTAATTTCCCCGAAAACCATTTTAACATATATAAATATTTTATTCAATATTATAAAAACATAATAAAAAATTGAACAACTTAGTGTTGTTCAATTTTTATAAATATTATATATACTTTATTTTATTTTGTATTGTATCCTTGTCCTTCTAAATATGATTTTATTTCCTTCCTTGATTTTCCCAAGTTTTTTTCTTTTTTAAAATAACTATCTGCATTAGTTTTTACTGTTACACTTTTTTCTTCACTGTTTAAATGCATTTCTTCATGGATAAATAGCTTATATAAATTAAATACGTTATTTGCATCTTCTTCTGTTTCAAACTTATAAATAACTGTTACCTCATCTGCAACTTTATTCTTAAATGTAACTTCAATAATTTCTTCATATTCTCCGACAGTTTCATCTTTGTTAGTTTTTGTTCCAACTAGCTTTTTACTTTCACATCCTGAAAGAAAAACTGCTATCAAGATAATCATTAAAAAATATAGGGTTATCTTTGATAATTTTTTCATATATTTAACCTCCAGTATTTATATATGAATTTTATAATATAACTTATATATTTTCAATATATATTTTCAATATTTTTTGTTTAAAATATTAATAAAAAATGATAAAAAAATCGAACAGCTAAGCTGCTCGATTTTTATAATTAAAATATAGTTAATAATCCATAATAATTTATTTAACTGTATATCCTTGTTCTATAAGAAAATTTTTAATATCTTCTTTAATACTTACATCATTTTCCTTTTGTGATTGATAATATGATTCTCCATTCATTGTAACTATAACTCTATTTCCTTTTTTCTCTACTTTTAAGCTGTCTGAAGCATTATCACTTGCTTCCTTGAATATTCGATAAATTGCTTCTGCATCTTTGTCTTGTTCAAAATCATAAGTTGTTTTAACAGAAGAAATCGCATCTCCTTTGAATTTTATTTCAACTTTTTCTTTACATCCATTTTCTGATTTTGTTGCAACTAATTTATTACCACATCCAATAAGAAAAGAAATCGCTAAAACAATAATTAATAATAATATTATTACCTTAACTGTTTTTTTCATTTTAACCTCCGTAATTTAACTCTATTTCATTTGCTCTTAAAATATTATAGTATATTATTGTAATTATTTTTCAATAGTATAACCTTCAATTTCTAATTCTTCTTTAAATTCTTCCATATTCATGCCTTGAGCATTTATACCTTGAGATTCTTCAAGCATTTCAGCATTCATTGTAACAGTTACACTTGTTCCATTTTTTTCAACTATAGCATCTTTAAAAGGATCATCATTTTCTGCCATGTTTTTAGCTAAATCATACATATCTTTCATAAATTGAGCTGTTTCTTCATCATCAAATGTAAATGATATTTTAACTTCATCAATTAAATCATTTTTAAATGTTGCCTCTAGTCTTTCTTTAATTGTTCCAACGTCTTCATCTGTAGTTGTTTTTGTTCCCACAACTTTATTACCATTAGAAACCTCTGTTGTTCCCTTGTTAGCATTATTATCTGTTTTTGGTGTTTCTTTCTTACCACAACCTGTAAGTAATACAACTAATGTAAACATTGCTAATATAATAACAGCATATTTTAATACTTTTTTCATTGGTTTCACCTCCTTTAATTAACAACTATATATATTCAAAATATATAACAATATTAATTAGGATCTAAGTTAATATTTTCTGCAATTAAATCATATTCATTTGAATCAATTATTTTAGTATTTATAAATTTACCAATTAGATCCTTTTTATTTGATTTTACAAAAACAACACCATCTGTTTCTGGTATATCCATATATGATCTTCCAATATAGAAATTTCCATCAGATGTATTTGCTTCAATCAGCACTTTATATTCTTTTCCAATATATTTTTTTATATTTTCTTTTGACTTTTCCATTGCAATTTTCATTATTTTATTAAATCGTTTCTTTTTTGTATTATGATGTATTTGATCTGGAAGTCTAGCTGCTGGTGTTCCATCTTCTTTTGAATACATAAAAACTCCTAATTTATTAAAATAACCTTTTTCTACAAATTTACAAAGCATATCAAAATCTTCTTCAGTTTCACCTGGAAATCCAACAATTAAAGAAGTTCTAAGAACTACATCTGGAATATTAGTTCTGATTTTTTCTATAAGCTCTTCTATTTCACTACCTGTAACTCTTCTATTCATTCTTTTTAGCACTTTATCTGAAATATGCTGAATAGGAATATCAAAATAATTACATATTTTATCATTGTTTTTTACAACATTTATCAAATCATCAGTTATTGTTTCTGGATAAGCATATAAAAATCTAATCCATTCAAATCCATCTATCTTACACAATTCTTCTAAAAGATTACTTAACATTTTCTTTCCATATATGTCTTCTCCATATCTTGTTGTATCTTGTGCAATTACAATTATTTCTTTTATTCCTTCCTTTGCAAGCTTTTTTGCTTCCTCTAGTATTTCTTCCTTTGGTCTACTTACATACTCACCTCTAATATATGGTATAGCACAATATGTACATTTATTACTACATCCTTCTGCAATTTTTAAATATGCAGTATTTTTACCAGTTGTAACAACTCTATTTAAATAATCAAATTGATTTAATTTTTCCCCATTATTTATTACATTATTATTTTTATTATTATTATTTTCATTCTCGTCTTTTACTAAATTATTAATTTTTTCCCAGAAGCAATTATATTCATCAATTGATATAAATAAATCCACTTCCGGAATGCTTTTTTCTAATTCATCTTTGTATCTTTGAACTAAACAGCCCATTACGACTAGGTATTTGCATTTCCCATTTGTTTTATACTCAGCCATTTCCAAAATTGTATTAATTGCTTCTTCTTTTGCAGATTCAATAAAACCACAAGTATTAATAACAATAATTTGAGCTTCTTTAACATTATTTACTATATTATATTTATTATCTTTAAATAATCCTATTGCCATCTCTGTATCTATTAAATTTTTTGAACATCCTAGTGATACAAATCCTACGTTCATATTACACCTCTATATTTAAAAATCATCGTTGTTACACATATTTTTCCTTGTCATTTCTAATAAATTTAGTTTTGTAAATCCACATATTTGTGATTTTGTTCTGTCTTTCTTCAAACACTCTGTAAATATTTCTATAATTTTATCTTTATCTTCATCTCCCATGTCAATATAGTCAATTATTATTATTCCACCTATATCTCTTGCTCTTAATTGTTTAGCTATTTCATATGTTGCCTCTTTATTTACATTAAATACAGTTTGTTCTAAGCTTTTTGTTCCTATATATTTTCCTGAATTTACATCTATTGCTGTTAAAGCCTCTGTTCTATCTATTGTTATAAATCCACCGCATTTTAGCCAAATTTTTCTGTTTTCTAATTTTTCCAATTGATTCTTCAAATTATATACCTCTATTAAATTTTCATTTTCTTTTAATTCAAGCTTTATACTATCTTTCATACCCATATTGTTTAATATTTCATATGCATCTTTATATGTCTTTTTATCATTTACAATTACTTCATCTAAGTTATTATCTACTATATCCATAAGTGTTCGTCTAAGTAATGCCTTATTATCATAAATTAATTTAGGACCACTTAAGTTATGCTCTTTGTATTCTTTTTCTATTCTATTCCATTTTTTTAGTAGACTTTCTAAATCTTCTCTTAAATATGATTCCTCTAGATTTTCACAAGATGTTCTTACTATTGCTCCCATTTTTTCTGGAATTATATTTCTTACAATATCTATTAACCTTTGTCTTTCCTTTTCATCTTCTATCTTTTGAGATACTGTAATAAATGGTGAGTTTGGAAGAAAAACTACAAATCTTCCCGGTAGGTTAATATGTGTTGATACTCTTGCGCCTTTTTTTGCTGTTCCATCTCTTTTAACCTGAATCATGATTTTGTTTCCAGGTTTTATAAGATCTTTAATATTATTATTTGATATATATTCCTTAATGTCTTCTTTTGTCTCATCTGTTTTAGGAAGCAAGTCTTTTAGTCTTACAAATGTATTTTTATTTTCTCCAATATCGATAAATGCTGCTTGCATTCCAGGCAAAACATTTTGAATTTTACCACAGTAAATATTTCCTTCAATTCTTTGATGATTTTTATGTTCTTCATGTTTTTCAACAATTTGATCATCTTCTAATAGCATTATTTCTTTTTTATCTACATCTTTGTTAATTATTAATTTAAGCATTGTATTCCTTCCTTTAATTTGTTAATTATATTTATTCATAGCTACATCTATTCCATTTTCTAAAATCTCTATTACACTATCTGCTGCTGTTTTTATAGAATCTTCTAATATTTCTTTTTCTCTTTTTGGAATTGATCCAATTACATATTTAATCATATCTTCTTTGTTTTCTGGTTTTCCAATTCCAACTCTTACTCTTATAAAGTCTTCTGTATTTAAATTTTCAACAACTGATTTCATTCCATTATGAGTTCCAGGTCCACCTTTTGCTTTAAGTCTAATATCACCTAAATCTAAATCTATGTCATCATAAATAACTATAATATCTTTATTTGAAATTTTATAGAACTTTTTAAATTTTATAACACTTTCACCACTCAAGTTCATGTATGTTTGTGGTTTTACAAGTATTACTTTTTTACCATCTATTTCTCCCATACCATATAGGGCTTCAAATTTAGATTTAGTAACCTTTATATCATATTTTTTAGATATTTCATTAATTACATCAAATCCCATATTATGCCTTGTATTTGCATAATCTGATTCAGGATTTCCAAGACCTACAATTAAATACATATTATACCTCTTCTACCTAATTTTTCTTGTGTTTTCTTAAATATTAATTCTAATATATAATATCATAAGAATTTATTTTAAGCAACTTTCCCACTAAGAAAAAGAAAAACAGAGCTTCAAAAAAGAAACTCTGTTTTTTGATTTCACATTTAAAAAGGTAAAAAACTGGAAAGATAAAAATATTATGCATCGAAAATTATTAATCCAACAGCATCTTGAAACTTATAGTTGGATTCATAACATTTGCCAAGGCTTGAAAGGGAATAGTTTCTTTCTATTCCAAAGAACTTACCACTTCCAAGTAAGAATCCACCAGTTCCAGCTTCATCATCTTCCTTAAGAAGTTTGTATGTGTTAGATAAATCATAAAATCCACACACTTCTCCTCTCGAGCCTGTTTTTTCGATTACATTTACTGCATTCTTTTTGACCCCAGTAGAGTCAAAAAGTTCCTTGACATCATCGCAGATAAGATTCCATGCTGTTTCAATTTTTAAGCCGCTTTCAACAAGTTGTTTCAAAATTACTCCCAAGAAAGCAATATATTCACTTCTTGTAGCTATATGGCCTCCAAGTTTTTTCGCTTGTTCTTCCCACCATGCAAAAGGTCTGCCAATAGCAGGATCACATCCGAGTTCATAAGAAATTTGTTCTTCGTCTATAAATGTAGGATCACAAACAGTTTTGTAAAAATCATTTAAACCATTTGTAATTGCATTTTCAAGACGTTCTTTAAAAATTGCTTCCCTCATTGTTGTAGGTTCAAACTTCAAAGCTTTATCATCTACACTTAGTTTTGAAACCTCAATGAGTTTTACCTTGCTTTGAGAAATCAACTGTTCCAGATACTGCGTTGTATTCATTTTATGCCCTCCCTTAATAAAAAATTATTTATTTTATCCGAAACATGTATCAAGGTTAAGATACAGCATATATTATATCTTAATTTACATAATATTTCAAGTGCGTAAAAAAAGACGTGCATTCTTTGCACGTCTTTAAATAGTAGTATTTAATCTTCATTTGTACCTTTAAGCAATTCTAGTTGTGAAATAAGAAGTGATTCCATTTTTGCTTTGTATACATCGAATTGTTTCTTTAGTTCTTCATATTCTTTTGTCTTTTGAACTATTTGTGCATTTAGTTCTTCATTCTTTGATTTTGCTTCAAGTTCAGCATCTTTAATTATTTGTTCTGCTTTCTTTTCAGCAACTTCTTGAACTTCATCTGCAGTCTTTTGTGCTATTACTAATGTGTTCTTTAGTGTTGTTTCTAAGTCTTTATATTTATCAGCGTCAGTATCTAATTCTTCTTTTTGATTTTTAAGTTCTGCATTTTCTTTATATAATTTGCTATATTCTAATGTAAGCTCATCTAGAAAATCATCTACCTCGTTTACATTATACCCATTCATTACTTGTTTTGAAAATTTTTTGTTTTCTATGTCTAGTGGTGTAATCATTGCTATTCCTCCTTATTTTTACAAAAAAAGCGACAAATTTCTCTGTCGCCCCTTTATTACTCTTAATTTAAATTGTTACTATTGTTTCTTAACCAAGAAACTGAAAGTTTGCTTTTTATTTCTTCTCTTGCTAGGTCACTTGCTATTTCATAATTGATTGGAGCTACTAAGAATATTGCGTTTGATATTTTTTGAATGTGTCCATCTAATGCAAATACTCCTCCGCTTATAAAATCGATTATTCTTCTTGCAACATCTTTATTAACATATTCTAAATTAACAATTACTGATTTCTTTTCTTTTAAGTAGTTGCATATTTCTTCAGATTGTTCAAAAGTAGTAGGTTGTGTTATAACCATTCTTACTTGTTGAAGTTGTGGCATATTAACAACTTTGCTTTTTCTTCCAAATAGTCCTTTTTCTTCTACTTCTTCTTCATCATCTTTATCATTTGAATAACCATATATATTATCATTTTCTAATTCTGCGTCCTCATCACTTTGTGTCTCAACTCCTAAAAAATCCCATACCTTATTCATTATTGCTCCTGCCATTTTTAACCTCCTAAAATAATTCTCTTTAGTAATTTTACATTACTAGTATCTATCTTTTTAGATGCTTTGTCAATAGTTTTTTCATCTTGTAATGCAAACTTAATCTTCTTGTAATATTTTTGTAACATTACTCTAAATTTTCTGTATTTGGGTCTGCTAAAATCTCATCATATATTGTTATCTTTTTCATATTATTTATATCTTTATTGCTATAACCCATATCTAATAATTCTTGTGTTGAATAACTTGTAATTGTACAATATTTGTCGTTTTGGTCTAGAATTTTTATCAAAATTTTATCTAAATAACCTGCTCTGTTTCTTACTACATAGCTTTTTCCATTGTCATATAGAATTGCACTGTTTGGAATCTTTAATCCATCTACACTCCACCAAATTATATCAAATGATATTTTTCTATACCCAATTAATTTTTCAACATTATCAGTTATTTTAAATACTAATAGTATACTTTTATCTTCTTGTTCTTTTTTATCAACTATTTTTGCAGTTATTTCATCGTCACTTGACAACTTAAGTTTTACTCTATCATTAATTTCACTGTTTTTTGCTTCTTCTGATTTTGAAAGTACTGCTATATATGCCTCATAATTATTTACTATTTTACCCATTGAATTACTTGTTGTAATTATTTGTCCTGTTTTAATATCTAATTTATTTAAATATTCTTTACTTAAATTATCTATATTATTTGGAGACAAAGCATCTTCTAAATCGTCTATTCTGTATGAAATAACGCCACTTACTGGTGCAGTTATATATTCAGAATTTGAAGCAAGTTCATTTTCTAATTGCTTCTTTTGCTCTAGTAAATCATTAATATATGATCCTGCTACACTTAAATCTCCTGCTATCTTTGATTTTTTTGTCAAATATGTAGATATATCATTTTTGTATTCTGAAATTTCCTGTATACTGTTTTTATGTTTTATTCCTTCTACTTTGGTGTCAATTTGCTTATCAAGTGACTTAATATCTCCAGAAAAAATATCTGTTTGACCTTGCATCGCTTCTTGAATTTGTTTATCTAATTCATTAATTCTTTCATTTATTCCATCTTCATTATTACTATAATATCTAAAAACATATTCACCTTTTGCTACTTTCTCGCCTTCGGTTTTTATCTGAAGAATACCATTTTGTGTGTTTTCGCCTTTAACCACTGTTTCTTCTCTTAAAATATATCCTGTTGTTGTTTCTTCAACAGAAACCGTTCCATTTTCAACCATAAATGTATCTGTTGGAGTTATTATTAGATTTATTAGCTTATATATAATATATATAACTATTGCAACCATCAAAAGTAAGAACATCATTTTTAATGTCCTATTTTTTAAGATGTTCATTTTTCTTTTTGAGTTATTTACTTTTTTTGCTTTCCCTAATTTTCCTACTTTTTTCTTTTTTTGCAATTGTATATCCTCCTACAGATTACTACAAATAACTTCAATATTTTTATTTATATCATCAAGTCCATTTAACCATATTGTTTCTTTGTTTTTTCTAAACCATGTAAGCTGTCTTTTTGCATATCTTCTTGTCTCCATTTTTATTATGTCTATCATATCATTTTTATTTATATTTCCATTTAAATACTCTACTACTTCTTTATATCCGAAGTCCTTGCATAGCAGTTGGAAACTCATCATATTTTTCTAAAATATCCTTTACTTCATCAATTAGTCCTTCATCAATCATTAAATCAACTCTTTTGTTAATTCTTTCATAAAGAATATCTCTCGTTATATCAATTCCATAAACTATATAATCATATTTAACTCCATTTTTCCTTGATTCTAAATCCTGCTCTGTCTTAGTCTTTCCTGTCTTATGGTAGATTTCTAATACTCTTATTATTCTTTTTTGATCATTTTTGCTAATCTTTTCCATTGCTTCAGGATCTATTGAAACTGCCATTTCATATAGCTTTTCTAAGCCATCTTTTTTAGCAATTAAGTTTAGCTTCTGTCTATAACCTTCATCTATTTCTTCTTCTTTGTATTCTATTCCATATATTAAAGAGTTAATATATAGTCCTGTTCCTCCGCATATAATTGGAGTTTTACCTTTGGATACAATTTCATCTATGCATTTTTCTGCTTGTTTTTTAAATGATGCAACACTGTATCTCTCATTTGGAGAAACTATGTCTATCATATAATGTTTTATGTCTTGCATTTCTTCTTTAGTTACCTTTGCAGTTCCTATATTCATATCTTTATATATTTGCATTGAATCTGAAGATATAATTTCTCCATTTATCTTTTTAGCAAGTTCAACTGAAAGCTTTGATTTTCCGTGATGCAGTAGGTCCTACAATTACAATAACTTTAGGTTTTTCCATGATTTTTTCTATAGACTCCTTATTTTCTTCTATCAAATTTACGCTCTAAATCTGATCTTGTCATTTTTATTGCTGTTGGTCTTCCATGTGGACAGCTAAATGGGTTAGGTAAAACAAGTAATTCTTGCATTAAGCTATCTACTTCTTCTTTTGTTATTTTCATATTACCTTTTATTGCCGCTTTACATGCAATTGTGCTTATAAACTTATCTTCTTTTTCCTGTTTTGCTGTAATTGCAACAGTATCTATTTCATCTAGTATTTCTAAGAATAATTCTTTTGTATCAAGTTCCATACATATTGCTGGAACTCCTATTAATCTTATTGTATTATCGCCAAATTCTTCTAAAATAAATCCTGCTTTTTCAAACATATCTAAATTCTCTACAACTACGCTTTTTTCCTTATGAGATAATGTAATTATATCTGGTAAAAGCATTATTTGTGAATCTTTTTCCTCATCACTATAATAGTTTTCTTTAACCTTTTCATACATTACTCTCTCATGTGCAGCATGTTGATCTATAATATATATTTCATCTTTCATCTCTAAAACAATATATGTATTAAATAAAGCACCAATAAATTTGTAGTTTGGAACATATTCGTATTTTTCTCCTTCTTCAAATACAGATATATTTTCTGATTGTAAAATACCATTTGCACTTTCAACTTTTGCTTTTTCTGGTGTTTCTTTTATTGGCATTGTTCCAAATGCTTTAACATACATTTCATCAAATTGCTTTGGATTATCATCTAATTTTTCAATTTTTTCATCTAATTCTTTTTGCATTGTTATAATATCTGCCATTTTTCCAACTTGCTCTTCTGAAGGAACTACAAATGTATCTATTCCGTTTTTTTGATTATATAGTTCTACTATTGCATTTTCTCTTTTATCTTCATCAGATATTTTTATATCTTCTGCTTCTTTTTCTTTCTTTTTGAAAAGTCCCATAAATCCTTGTAATTTTTCTTCAAGCTTTTCTTCTAATTTTTCTTCCCTGTTTTGATCATTTATTTCTTTGTAATTTATTGTTTCAATTTTTTGAGTATCTTCATTGTTTTCTTCAGCCTTAAGTTCTCCTTCTGTTTCCTGATTATTTTGAATTTCTTGAGTTTCTTGAATCTCTCCATTTTTATTGTTTCCTGTGTCATTGCTTTCTTCTACCATTGAATTTACTGCATTATCTTCTTTCTCGTTTAATCCTTGGCTTTCATTTATCATATTGTCTATTTTACTTAATATTTCACTTGTATTGATTGCTTGTGTTTCAAAAGAAGAAGTTGATGACGTTTCTGGTTTTATTTCAGATTTAATTTCTGATTCAAAACTTGAATTTCTTTCTGGATTTCTAATTAAATCTCCACCAAATAATGCTTCTTTAATTGCATGATATATTGCTTTAAATACGTTTTGTTCTTCTGTCCATCTTATTTCTAGTTTTGTTGGATGAACATTTACATCTATTTTTGCTGGATCAATTTCAATATTTAATACTAATACTGCGTATTTACCAATTGTAAGGTAACCTTTAAATGCTTGTTCAACAGCAGCAGATAATGTCTTGTCTTTTATAAATCTGTTGTTTACAAAGAATAATTGGTGTGATCTATTCCCTCTTGCAATTTCAGGTTTTCCGACAAAACCTTTTACCTTTATTCCTTCATATTCGTAATTAACATCTATTAATCCTTCACTAACATCTTTACCATATATAGAGTATATTGCTTCTTTTAAATTTCCATTTCCATTTGTACTAATTAATGTTTTTCCTGTGCTTATAAGTTTAATTGCAACTTGAGGATTTGCTAAAGCTATTTTTGTTACAATATCTTCTATATATCCAAGTTCAGTAAAATCTTTTTTTAGAAATTTATATCTAACTGGGGTATTAAAAAATAAATTACTAACTGTAATTGTTGTTCCAGTTTGTGCTCCTGTTTCTTCTTTTTCAAGTATATTTCCACCTTCAACAACAATTTTATTTCCTATTTCATCTTCTGCAGTTTTGGTTATCATTTCTATATTAGAAATTGCTGCAATGCTGGCTAGAGCCTCACCTCTAAATCCCATTGATTTTACACTTTCTAAATCAGAAGCAACTCTTATTTTACTTGTTGCATGTCTTTCAAAGGCAAATTCTAAATCATCTTTATTTAATCCTGTACCATCATCCACAACTCTTATTTTACCAATTCCACCGTTTTCTACCTCTATTGTCACTTTTGTAGCTTTGGCATCAATTGAGTTTTCAACTAGTTCTTTTACTACTGATGCTGGTCTTTCAATTACTTCTCCTGCAGCTATTTTATTAATTGTTAATTCATCTAATACAACAATATTTCCCAATTTAAAATTCCCCCTTTTTTAACACATAAATTATATCATTAAATGAGTTTAATTTGTATAGGTTTTTTTAAAAATTTGTCTCATTTTTTATATACAAAAAAAGAAGTTTAGAAGCATACTCTAAACTTCTTAAAATATAATTTTTATATCATTGCAGCTCCTATTATTCCTGCATCATTTTTGAGCTCTGCAATTAGTATTTTTGGAATGTCTTCTTTATTATAAAGCCCATCCATATCAACTATCTTTTTTCTTAATCTATCAAGCAATATATTTTCATAATGTCCAAATCCTCCTCCAATACAGACAGCTTCTGGTTCAAATATGTTTATTAAATTAGTAATTCCTATACTTATATCTGTTACATATTTATCTATTATTTCATTTAATTTTTCATTCTCCATATTTTGAGATATAAACTCTTTTATTTTCTTTCCATCTGCTCCTGGAAGGTTAAATGTATCTCTTATTTCTTGTTTAAATGTGTGCATTGATGCATATTTTTCAAAACAGCCTTTTCTTCCACAATTACACTGCATTCCATTTTCTTTTATTACCACATGACCTACTTCAAATCCTGAAAATCTTTTAGGAACAAGTAATTTTCCATCTAAAAATGCTGCTCCACCAACACCTGTTCCAATTATTATAAACAAACTATCACTATAATTTTTTAAAGATCCTTTTTCTTTTTCTGCAACTGCTGCACATTTTGCATCATTTTGAAGTTTAATTGGTACATTAAAAAATTCTTTAACTTTTTCCTCTATATTTAAATCAAAAATTCCTAAATTCTCTGCCTTAACAACTACTCCATCTCTTACTGTCCCAGGAAAAGCCATTCCTATACTTTCTATTTTATCAATACTAGTATTAGAATCTTTTAATATCTTTTCTATTCCTAAAATGATTGTGTCTACTACTATTTTAGTCATATTTTTTTGTTTAAATGAATAATCATTTTCTTCTTTAATAATTAAATTGTTGTTATCATCTACAATACCTATTCCAATGTGTGTTCCACCTACATCTATTCCTATTTTCATAGTGTACCTCCATATCTTTATACACTTTTATTTTGTTATTAATTATTTTTATTATAATTATTAATTATTTTTTATTTTATTATATTTATAAAAAGTTTGCAAATAAATGCAAACTTTTTATCTTTGTTTTTATTAATTTTATAAATATGCTGAGAATAACCATGTACCCATATATACTTGTATCATTGGTACTAATACTACAACTGTTACGAATATTAACAAAACACCTACTATTGTATAAATAATTTGTGGTAACACTTTCATAATTCTCTTCATAATGTTATCAATATCAATATCCATATATTCTAGTAATTTTTCCATCATTTCTGCTAAATCTGTTTGCATACCAACTTTTAACATCTCTGTTATCATTGGTGATGAATAACCTGATTTTTCAAATGGTTCAACCCATGAAGAACCAACTAATATATTATTTATTGATGATTCAATTAATGAAACCATAACTAAATTGTTTGTAGAATTTTTTGCAGTTTCTAATGCATCTTGAATTCTTGTACCGTTACGTATATTTAATAAAACTGCTCTTACTAATCTTGTAAAATCTATTGCATAAATTAATTTACCAAATACAGGCATTGTATATTTAAATTTATGATACTTATATTTACCTTCTGGTGTTTTAATATATAAATATAGTCCTACGCATACTCCAAGTATTATAAATACTGGTATATACCAGAATTTTGCAAATCCATTCAAAACTCCTGCAAACCACAAAGTAGTTGCTGGTAATTGATCTGTTGATCCTACTGTAGCAAATACATTTTGGATTATAGGAACACCAACTGCAGTTCCTATAATTAACAATGCTAATAATACAAAAAATTCTATCAAGTTTGGAATAAGAACACTTCTTATTCTTCTTCTCATTGCAGCTGTATCATCTAAGTATTTTATTGCTTGTTCTAATGCTCTTACTAAGTTACCAGAAAGCTCTCCAACTTTTATCATATTAACATATATTGGAGAAAATACGTTAGAGTAATATTCCATTGTTACATACATATTATCTCCGTGCTTCTACACCAAGTAAAATATCCTCTATAATTGCTCTTAATGAGTCATTTTCTGTAGTTTCTAGTATTGTTGTTAAAGCATGTATATTATTAAAATTTGCTTTTTTAAGTAAATAGAAATTTTCTGTAAAAATTACTATATCTCTTTCTGTAATTTTTGCTCCAACATTAGAATATAATGCTTTTTTTAGTTTTGTCCCGAAATCGTCTTCTTTTATGTTGTTTTCTATTTCCTTATCTCTTACTGTTTTTAATACACTGTTACTAGATTCAACATTCCTTTTTTCTTTTTTTGAACCTCCAAATCCTAATTTGCTAACTCTAATAGGCACAACAGAAATTGGTTGTAAATCGTTTTTCTTTAGTTTTCTTAACAGAGTATATTTATTTAATTCTTCAACTCTGTTTTTTATTACTTCGCCATTTCTAGTTACAGCTCTATAAATATACATAGGCATGGTGCAGTTTCCTCCATTCTATTATTCGTTTTGTCCTTTTTTAATTTTTAGTTGCATAATTGTTCTATTTAAAATTTCAATATTTTTTTCTTCGATTTGTTCTTTTGCTTGTTGCAAAGATATTTTTTCATCAACAAATGCATTTGCAATTGAATTAATTAAACTAATATTTCCTTTATCAATATTACTTTGAATTGCATCTTCAAGCTCTGATACAGAAAATTTTTCTTTTCTGATACATCCAGCAACAATATTATCTACTACCATTACTTCTGGAATAAGAACAAGTTTACCATCTGTACCTCTTAATAATCTTTGTGATACAACAAGTTTTAATAATGAAGACATTAGGTATTTTATACTTGCTTGATCTCTTACCTCATAGAAGTTAATCATTCTGTCAATTGTCTCTGCACATGATTTTGTATGAAGTGTTCCAATTACTAAGTGTCCTGATTCTGCCATATCAATTGCAGCTTCCATTGTTTGTTTATCTCTTATCTCTCCGATTACTAGTATATCACAGTCTTCTCTTAAAGAGTTTTTAACACCACCTCTAAAATCTAAAACATCTCCACCTCTTCCAACTTCTTTTTGTACTATTACTGATTTTTTACAAGTATGTTTATATTCTATAGGTTTTTCAAGTGTTAATATTTTTTTGTTTTGTGTTTCGTTTATCTCATTAATTAATGCATTTAATGTTGTTGTTTTACCTGAGTTTGTTTTACCTGTTACTAATATCAATCCTTGTGTTTGATATGTCATTCTTCTTACTATATCTGGTACACCTAATTCTTCAAAAGAAGGTAATTCATTTTTAATTAATCTCATTGTAAATGTTGGATAATCATCAGATGAAGAAATATTTACCCTTAATCTTATATCATTATATTTAAAAGATGTATCTAATTTTTTATTTTCTTTATACATTTCATCTTTTTCAACATTACCTCTTACAAAGTAATCATATGCTTCATATAAATCAGCTTCTGTAACCTCTTGTGTACCTTCAGCTGGAACAAGTTCTCTTGCAATTCTTAGTGTTGGTTTTATTCCAAATATCAAATGTACATCAGATGCATCTTTTTCTATTGCTTGATCTAATATTTTATTCATGTTTATCATTGTGTTTCCCTCCTATAATACAACTTTCTTTTTAATTTCTTCAAGTGTTGTATGACCATCAAGTACTTTGTTTACACCATCTACAATTAATGGCTTGTATCCTTCTTCCATTGCAACTTGTCTAATTTCTAAACTTGATCCATCTTTAGCAATTATTTCTCTTATTTTATCTGTAATAGGTAATACCTCATATATTCCTATTCTTTCAAAATATCCAGTTCCATTACATTTTGTACATCCTACTGCATCATAGGTTTTCTTACCATTTAAGTTAAATTTATAGTTGTATTTTTCACTAATTTTTTCTATAACTTCTTTTTCTTCGTTTGTAAAATCTCTTTCCTTTGCACAGTTTTTACATAATCTTCTTACTAATCTTTGTGATACTGCTGTTCCTAAAATTCCTGAGATATCATAGTTTGATATTCCCATTTTTCTAAGTCTTGTTATTATTTCAATACTATCTAATGTATGAATAGTTGATAATACATGATGTCCTGTTTGTCCTGCTACTATCGCAATTTCTGCAGTTTCTTTATCTCTAATCTCACCGACTAAAATAATATCAGGATCTTGTCTTAAAACTGTTCTTAATGAATCTGCAAATCTTAATTTTTCATTTATTTCTATTTGATTTAATCCTGCTATTCTTATTTCAACTGGATCTTCAATTGTAGTTATATTAATTTCAGGTTTATTTAAATAATCTATAATACTATATAAAGTTGTTGTTTTTCCTTCACCAGTTGGTGCTGCTATAATTGTAATACTATTTCTTTTATCAAAATATCTTTTTAAATCATTTTCATCTGCATAAAATCCTAAATCTTGGAATCCTCTGATATTCATATTTTTCTTTAGTAATCTTAAAACAAATTTTTCTCCGTATATATTTCTTTGTGAAGAAACACGAATATTAAAATCTGGATATAGAATTATTCTACCATCTTGTGACTCTTGTTTTTCCTGATACATATTAGAAATTGCTTTTAATCTTCCTATTATTTGGTCAAGATTATCTTTTGGAAGTTTAGAGGCATTTATTAATTCCCCATCTATCCTATATCTTACTCTAATCTTGTCTTCCATTGGTTCAATGTGAATATCACTTGCTCTTTTCTTTATACCTGTTTTTATTATTCCATCTACTATAGCTGTTACATCAGAAGATGCATCAAAATCCTTTGATTGTTCATCTCCTAAAACATTTAAAATATTATTTATATTACTTTCAAAAGTAATATATCTTTCCATTACCAATCCTTTATTTAAAAGAATTAATCTTACTCTATCTGTTGCTTCTTTATTTAATGTATCAGCAAAACAAACTTTAATCTTGTTACCTGATATTTCAAAAGGAACTGCTTTGTTTTGTCTTGCAATGTCTAAAGAAATATAATCAGAAATATTTACGCTAACATCTCCTGGATTTAAAACAAGTGCTTTTTCATCTAATATATCTCCTAATGCTTCAATTAAGGCATATTCATTACATAAATTAAGTTCGTGTAAAATATCTATAATTTTTTTATCTGGATTTTCTTTTTGGTAATCTAGAGCTTTTTCAATATCACCTTCTGATACTACTCCTCTTCTAACTAATTCAATTCCTATTGGGCCCCTTCTTTTGATGTCCATAATTCATTCCCCCTCGTACTTAAATATTTTTCATTTGTGTAAACAATCCTAAAAACGTGTAATTTGCTATGTCTTTTCCAACCCATGTTCCCATAACCCTATCTATTGGATCTAATACGTATTTTGTTGTATCTATAGGCGCCAATGTTGTATATCCTTGTTCTGTTACAGCAACATAATTATTAGTTGTTTGGTATAAAAATTTATAATCTTTTTCTTCTTCTGTATATATATATGCATATCTTGGAATCCATACATATACACTATTTGGATAATCGTTTAAATCTACCGTTTCTCCTATATTTAATGTGTCATCAGTAATTATTACTACTGCCCAAATATCTGTATCATAATTATACCATTCAGAATCATTTTCACTTGTAACTTTCCATATGTCATTTACTTTTTTCATTGGATAGATGTTTTCGCTTTCACCTTTCCATGTTATTAATGAAAAATCAGGTGCATTTGGAGATTTTAAATTTTCTCTCTTTTTAATTCTTGTCATTGATATAACTTGCTCTTTTGATCCTAGTTTATATGTTACGCTCATATTAATTTCTTTTACTAAATCTGGTGTTTCACCTACTGCATTTTCTGGTTCATAGCCTTGAACACTTATATCTATTTTATATCCTTTACCATTCCATGTATTTTCTTCAGGATTTACATTTATTCCATTTGCTTGTAATCCTTGGGCATATGTTACTAAATTATTTTGGGTAACTTCATCATAATATAGCTTGTCTACATGTTCAAAAACTGATGTAATAAAATCAGTAGCTTTTGACATCCTTTTAAGTGATGAATTAGACATAAATATATTAAAACTAATTGCAAGAATTAATGTAGAAAATAGAACTATTAGTATTACTGCAAGTAATGCATCTGATGCAATTATTCCTTTTTGAGATTTAATATTTATTTTCATTTTTACCTCTTTTTTTATTATACTTTTATATTAATATTTTGTACTACTAAAATTAAAATATTTGTAACGCATAAGTAATATGCAACTGGTATAACGTTATTTACAGTATCTATTTTATATTTCTTTACTATTTTTGTTTGCTTAATTGCTATTAAGAATAAACTCAAAATCATTCCAACTATTACAACTAATGCATCTGTTCCTAAAGCCATAAACATACATAATACAAATATTTCTAAAGCATAATTTTGTCTTTTATTCTTCTTTGTTTTAATAGCATTTATTAATATAAATACAAACATCAAAATTAAGTATATTACATATTTATATATACTTACATTTAGCATATATAAATATATTATATACATTGTACTAATTACTAATCCAAAAATTAATGCTCCATTACAAACAGTATGATTTTCTTTATCTATTCCAGATATAATAAATAAAATTGAAATATATAATAATCCATAAGCTAAAGAAACTAATTTTAGTGTTTGTAAATTATTTAAATCAATTTTAATTCCCATTGCAAAAAGAACAAAAACAATTCCAGTTAATACTTCAAAAATTATATATCTAGATCTAATTTTTTGTTTACAATATCTACATTTTCCACCCAAAAATACATAACTTAAAACCGGTATTAAATCTAAAAATCCTAATTTGTGATGACAATTTGGGCAAAATGATCTCTCATGAGTTATATTTTTTTTAAGTGGTATTCTATATACAGCAAGTGTAAAGAAACTTCCACAAAATGTACCTATTATGAATATTACTGCATATATAAATATTTCCAATTTGTTCTCCTTTGCTTAATAGAATTTTAGGCATACACAACAAATTGCATATGCCTATATTGTTTTTAGTTATTATTCAGTTAATTAAAGTGATGTTATGAAATCTATAACCATTTCCCAACCATTTTCTGGTTTATCAACAACGTCTTTGCTTGTATCAAATTTAACTGTTAATTTGCCATCAACTATTGATGCTGATGTTTTTGTTACATCTAATCCGCTACCTGCAAGATAGTCGTTAACTCTATCAAGTACTTCTTTGCAGTTTTCCTTTTTTATATCATTTGCTGATAATTTTTGTGAATAGTAGTCTGCATAGATTTCTCCTTTAACTATAGATATAGCTTCTGTAATTTGTCCTGCTCTGTATCCAGAAGAAGCTTCTCTAGCATTTGTGAATAATCCACCATTCATTGCGAATGATACAGTAACGATTACTAATATAAGCATTACTATGATTGTAATAACTAAAGCTATTAATGTAATACCGTTATCTTTTTTCATCTTTTGTTCACCTCCTACTTTTTGAATAAAAATATATATATATTTTAATTAATATATAACAAATTTATTAATTTTTACCTGGTGTATTAAAATATGTTCCTGTAGAGGCATTATTTCCAGTATTATTAGTACTGTTATTATTATTATTGTTGCTGTTATTATTATTGTTATTATTTGAATTATTGTTATTTGATCCATTATTATTTGATGTTCCATTTGTTGATGTAGCTGTTTTATATGAAGTAAATGGATCTCTTTTTCCTTTGTCATAGCTATCGATGTTTTCATATATAGTAAGAGCTGAGCTATCTATATAATATGTTTTTATTATATTTTGACTTTCTTGAGCTAATGTTTCTTTAAGTTCTTCTTTGATCTCTGCAGGTAGTTCGTGTGTTTGTGCTTTTTTTGGCACAGTTACAGAATTTGGAATGTAATCATAAAGAAGTATTCCAAGTAAAAGAACTACTACAATTAATAATAACAAACCTATTGCTATTTCTTTAAAAACTGTTTTAGCCATTTAATTTTTCCTCCTAAGCTAATTTAATTCTATAGAAACATCTTTAACTGTAAATGTTGCTTTTAATGTTCTACCATCTGATGAAGTTGTTGTTTTATTTGTTGTATTTGTTTTATTTGTTGTATTTGTTGTGTTTGTCTTGTTTGTTGTATTTGTTATTGTTGTTTTTGTACCGCTTTGTGAAGTAGATGTTGTTGTATCTACTGTAGCACCTGATGCTGACATCGCAAAATTATCTATTTCAAATTTTAAATCTTCATCATTCTCTATATCATATATAAAATCTGTAATTCCAATATAACCACCAACTAGTGTAAAGTTTAAGTCATATATATTGTTTGATTTTGATGTTGCAACATCTAGTGTAAGTGTTACTCCCTCTTTTGTTGCATAATTACCTATTATTGTCCATAAAAATTCAACTTTATATGTCTTTATTTGTGTAATTCCGATTCCTTCTACTCCAGTAGCACCTTTAACTTTATTGTCATATTCTTCCTTGTTTGTTTTAAGTGTCTTTATTGATGCATTTAATTTGTCAATTTCAGAAGGATACTCCTTTTTAGTTTTATCGTTGGCAATATCTAAATTACTTTTAAGTTCATTACTTTTACCTTTTATATCATTTATGCTGTCTATTTTAAAATTCCCTATTTTTATTCCTTTTACCAATGCTAAAATACATAATGTTAAAAGTAATAAACTAATAATTCCAATTATAATCTTTTTCACAACTTTACTCCTTTAATATGGTAAATTACCTGTTATTGTTACTTCAATAACACCATTTTGTTTTGTTCCTGAAGTAGATGTTATATCTGTCAAAATTCCTGAATTCTTAAGTGTTGCTTTTAAATATCCCAATTGTTCATATTTCTCTGCTCTTGCAACTATTGTGATTTGTTTGCTCTTTTCACCTTGATTTTGTATTGAAACCAATTGAACATTGTATGGCATATTAAACATTATTTGTGTTAAGAAATTAGGAATAGCATTTTTTCTTGCATAACTTTGTGTTAATTTTTCATTTGCTTTATTTATTTTATCTATCAATGATTTATACTCATTTGATCTTGAATTAATCAATCTGGTGTCATTTTGTACTGCTGCTATTTTTTTATCAGTATCTGTAATTACATCATCTATACTTAATTGTTTTTTATGAATAGAACCTAATATAAATTTTTCTGCAATTATATAAATAACTAATAGTATAAATAGAGCAATTGCTAATCTTGTTGCATTTTTTTCAACTATGTCTAATGTTTTGCTGATTTTTTCACTGTTTCTAGCTGTTTTTCCTTCTTTTTCTGGTTTTCCACCTGATTTACCTTTTCCAATTTCTATTGAAAAAGCTTTTGAAATGCTTTCCATTCCATTTTTCTTTTTAAAGTTAATTCCTTTAATATCATTATTTAATTCTTGAAGTGCTAAAGCTATTGCTGAATTAACTTCAATATAATCTCTAACATTTAATTTTAAATTAGATTTTTTTGCAAAATATGGTGATAATATTTCGCAAGATTTATCTGGAAAGTTTTCTTGGAAATATAAATCTAAATTGTTTATTGCAGTTGCAAGTCCAGTTAAATATATATTATCAATTTGAATATTGTTTTCCATAAAAATATCTTTTACCTTTTCTACAATTGAATGTAGTGTTGGCATAATATCATCCATATAATCATTTTCTTCTGTTTGAAGATTTTGGCTTCCTAAAGTGTAAATTGTACTGTTTTTACAAATGTTATATGATTTTTGGAATGAATTTTCTTTAATATTAATTTGATCTAATATTTCTTTCATACCTAAATCTATGATGTTTATTTTTTGTACTTTTCCATTTACAACTGTTGTAATTGTTGTTTTGTCTTCTATATTTACAATTGCAGTATTTCTTACGTTTTTAAATTTTGAAAGATTTACTATTGATATAGGTAATGGATAAATACCTCCTAATCTATTTCCGCCAACTAATTGTGCTTTAGTAACTATTGAAGATTTATTGCAATATGAATAAATTATTCTTGTTTTATCTTTATCTTCAAAATTTTCTGATTCAACATATCTCATTTCAATTGCATTTCTATTTTTTCCGTTATCATTACAAAAAACTTCAAATTCTGTATCTATAACTTGTGCATAATACTTTTTATTAAGCAAACTAAATATATTTGCTGTTGTATAGTTTTCATCAGAAATGTTAATACTAATTGGTGTTTTAAAGCTAAATGTTTCACTAATAATTTGTTTGAAAGCTTCATCTATATTGTCATAAAATTTAATACCATAAGCTTCAACTTTAACGTTTTCGCGCTCTTTAGAAACTTTTGCATATTTTATTAAATTATCTTCTACATATACTCCTAAACAACTTGGCATTATTTTTCTCCTTAGTTTTTTTATTATTGTTTGCATTTTATTTACTGATATTACTTGTATTTTTTTAGTTTGTTTACATTTTTTTCTAAAAGAATACGTTTTAACATATTTATTTTATATCAATATAATCTTAAGTCAATATTTTTAATAGTAATGTAATTGAAATGTCATATCTTTGTAATATTTCTTTGAATTGTTTCTTTTTGTTGTATATTTTTTATTTTTTTACAAATAATACAAATTAATACAAATAAAATTTTAAAATTAGAAAACATTATTTTATATGGAGGATAGCTTATGCCTATAGAAAAACATTTAAAATTAACTGGGATATCTGAAGTATCTTGGAAAGATGCTATTACAAAAACAATTCTAGAAGCATCTAAAACAATTGATTTAATTTCAAAAATTACTATTTTAGAGCAATATGCAGATATAACTGGAAACAAAATATCTAAATATTATGCAACTTTAGATTTAACGTTTAATGTTGATATTAATAGAAAATAAAGGAGGATAAAATGAGTAAATTAGAAAATGAAATTACTCAAAAGGAATATCAAAAATATGTTAATAAAAAATCTCCAAATTCCCCTATTCTAAAAAACTGTTTTAATAGTTTTTGGGTAGGCGGCCTAATTTGCATGCTAGGACAATTTATTATGGAGTTTTGTAAATACAAAAACTTAAATGAAGATTTAAGTAGCTCTATAGTTTCTATTTCCTTAATACTTTTAAGTTCATTTTTAACAGCAATCAATATATTTAATAAAATCGGAAAATTAGCAGGTGCAGGCTCACTTGTTCCTATTACTGGTTTTGCAAATTCGATTGTTTCTCCTGCTATGGAGTATAAAACTGAAGGATATATTATGGGAGTAGGTGCAAAAATGTTTACTGTTGCTGGACCTGTTCTAGTATTTGGTATTTGTTCTTCAATTTTAGTTGGAATTATATATCTAATCTTTAATCCACAAACAGTTACTTTAGTGTAAATTTATATATTTTTTTATGTATTATTTAATTGTTTTAATTTGAAAGGATGTGTTTCTTTGAAAAAAGTAGGTAATCAAACAATAATATTTGATAATAAAATATCTGTTGTCGAAACAGCTTCTATTGTTGGTCCAAAAGAAGGAAACGGCCCACTTGCAAAACACTTTGATAAATGTTTAGAAGATGAATTTTGGGGTGAAAAAAGTTGGGAAAAAGCAGAAAGCAAAATGATAAAGGAAGCTGTTAATTTAAATATAAATAAATCAAAATTTTCAATAGATGATATAGATTATTGTTTTGCAGGAGATTTACTTAATCAATGTATTTCATCAAATTTTGGATTAAGAGATTTAAACATTCCTTTCTACGGAATATTTGGAGCATGTTCAACTTTTTCTGAAGCACTAGGTTTAGCATCTATCTTTATTGATGGTGGTGCAGCAAAAAATGCAATATGTGCAGTATCTAGTCATTTTTGCAGTGCAGAAAAACAGTTTAGGTTTCCATTAGAACTAGGTAATCAAAGGCCTCCAACTTCTCAATGGACTGTTACTGGTAGTGGGAGTTTAATTCTTTCTAAAGAAGGTAATGGTCCATACATTACAAGTATTACTACTGGAAAAATAATTGATATGGGAATAAAAGATATGAATAATATGGGGGCAGCTATGGCACCTGCTTTTGTGGATACATTAATTGCTCATTTTAAAGATACAGGAAGAAATCCCGACTATTATGATGAGATTTTTAGTGGAGATTTAGGATATATAGGAAAAGATATTGCAATAGATCTTGCAAAGTCTAAGGGATATAATATTCAAAAAAACTATAATGATTGTGGTGTATTAATATTTGATAATAAAACTCAAGATACTCATAGTGGTGGATCGCGGTTGTGCATGTGTACGGAACAGTATTTTGTCGGACTTTTATTTAATGAACTTAAGAAGAAAAATTTTAAAAAGATACTTGTTATTGCAACAGGTGCTCTTACTAATTCTATAACCGCTCAACAAGGAGAATCAATTCCTGGTATTGCACATGCATTTTCTATTGAAATATAAAATATAATTTATTAATATTTTTTTAAAACTATAAATTGTTGAAAGGAATAATATTATGTATGATTTTTTAAGCAGTATTAATTGGATGTTAATTTTAAGATGCTTTGTAGTTGGTGGAATGTTTTGTGTAATTGGGCAAATTTTAATTGATAAAACAAAACTAACTCCAGCAAAAATACTTGTAATATATGTAACATTAGGAGTAATTTTAGGAGGACTTGGAATTTATAAATATTTAATAGATTTTGCTGGAGCAGGAGCAAGTGTTCCGCTTACTGGTTTTGGAAATCTACTTGCAAAAGGAAGTATTCAAAAAGTTCAAGAATCAGGATTAATTGGTGCATTTACAGGTGGAATTTCAGCTACAGCAGGAGGAATAGCAGCTGCAATATTTTTTGGATATATTGCTTCTATTATTTCTAAGCCTAAAATTAAAAAGCAATAAAGAAAACCTTTATTGCTTTTTTGTTAATTATTATCAACCTTTAAAATACTAATTCTATTTATTATTTTAATTTTATTAATCTAATTTTTCTCCGCACTCTGAACAGAATTTAGCTTTTGGATCATTATCTACTCCACATTTTGGGCATTTTTTAGATGTTGCTCTTGGTTTACCACATTCACTACAGAACTTAGCGTTACCACTATTTTTGTGTCCATCTTCACATTCCCATGTATCTGTTTCTGGAGCAGGTGCTGCATTTTGTTCCATTCCAGCTACTGTGCTATTTTTTGTATCTTGATTCCATGGTCCTTGAGCTACTCCTGTAACTGCTCCGCCTGACATCATGTTCATCATTCCAATTCCCATAAATCCATTCATTGCTCCGTTTTCATTAGCAGCTGCATTTTCCATAGCATTTGCATATGCACCAACCATTTTACCTTGTTGCATATATGCATTTGAACTTAATTCGTAATCATCTATCTTCTTAGCTGATTCATCATCAAGTGTTACTGATTCAACTGCAAAACATGTAATTGCAAGTCCTCTTTCTCTTATTTTTTCGTCAAATACTTTTTCATCCATCATTTCTTTTATTTCATCTGTTTGACTTGGCATTTCTAATACTGGAACTTTGTGTTCAGAATTTCCTAATTCATTTGTTACATTTTGGAATACTGCAATTACTTCTGATCTCATTTGTTCTTGAATTTTATCTTTTCTATAAACATCTGCTGTTCCAGCAAGTGTACTCATAAATAATGCTGGGTCAATTATTTTAAATGTATATGTACCAAAACATTTAACTTGTACTCTTAATGGTGTTAGAGTATTTGTCATTTGATTTGGAATAGGATGTGACCAATCTTGGAAAGGAATTGGTGCTGGTGTTCCAAATTTATTGTCTATTATTTCTTTTATATTAAAGAAGAATACTGCTTGTTGTTTTGCTGATGCTCCATTATATGTAAATCTTTGCCACATTTCTTTAAATACTTTTCCAAATTGTCCTGCAAAGAAAGATGGTGTTGATGAAGTATCAAATGTATAAATTCCTTCTTCTGCTGTTGCATCTATAACTCTACCATTATCATATATGATTGCACATTGTCCTGGTGCAACTATAATTGTACTTTTGTTTGAAATAACTCCTGTTGGTGTTGTTTTTTTAACCATTAATACATCATTTGGCATATCTTCACATCTTATTGCTTCTTTCCATTGATCTTTTAGTGTGCTTCCTACTGCACCTGCTGCTGCTTTAATTAATCCCATAATTTT
>JAEEGL012088397.1_pt1 | contig 30197 bp, 26 predicted proteins | sample 9134231 | NCBI WGS metagenome assembly JAEEGL01 (sample SAMN16246548, study PRJNA631951) | gut metagenome | biome: gut microbiome; feature: rumen; material: fiber-attached | host: Bos | place: Iran: Karaj | collected 2018-10 | reverse complement strand
TGAATCATATAATATTAGAAATACTTGTGAGATTAAAAAGAATGAAAAAATCTAAGTTATTCAAAACATTATTAATTCCTAGTTTAGGAATATTATCTTTATGTTCAATTGCAACTTCAGTTACAAGTTGTGATGAAACACCACTCAACCATTTATACAATAGTTGAATGTAAAAAAAATTGTACCTGTTACTGTAAACTTTACATGATTTGATGATGGCAATCCATGATTGTTTTATAAAGATGTTTTTGATATTACTGTTGAAGTAGAATGATCTATAGTTTCTATAGAAGGCGCCCAAGACTTGATGAAGGCATTATTATAGTTAATCATATAACTTAAGTAAAAGCCTAGGTGAATAGGTCTTTTTGAATTTTATATCCAAGTAGAATATAAAGGTAAAACTTATAGATCTTCAGATATATCGAATAGATGTTAATTCAAATTGGATAATGTAAAAATTAAAAATTGTAGTGAGAATTTATATGGTAAATATCAGTTTTGATATTCGCTTTTTAAATCATACCATTATAGTTTTTTTGATATTTTTTCAACTGGAAGAGCAAATATAACTCCTGTTCCTTCACTTGTTTCAATTCCTAGTGCTTTATAAATGTTTGAAAAAATTGCATCTCGATCTTTCCTATTGCATAAGATAAGAATGAGATCCTTTTCAGGAAGAATTGGAAGTCCAAATTGATTTTTAATTTTCTTTGATGCAGTACCATTCGCATTCAGAACAGTTCCACCCTTTGCGCCTGCTAATTTTGCACTTTGCATAACTAAATCAAGATTTCCTTTATTGATAATAGCTACTATTAATACATCATTTGTTTTTTCCATTTTTATTTTCCTCCATTATTAAATGTATTTGTTAGATAATCATAGATTAAGTTTCCAATAATAGAATTAAGCGGCATAACAAATAATATTTTGTCAACAGAATCATTTTTTGCATGTTTTTCAAATTCAAATATGCATTTTTCAACTTTGTCATTTGTGTTAACACATGCAATCAGTGATTTATTATCATATTTTAAAGTTAATTCATTTGGTAAAAATGAGCTTAAACAAATTGTGTCATATACTTCTGACATTCCAAATTTAATTAACCTTTTTATATAAAATTTTGTTCGTTCTTTGTTAACGATCAAACATAGTAATTTTAATGGTTCTTTGTTTTTCTTTTCCATAATTTATTCAAAATTTATTATTTGTGATTCAATAGTTAATTCATTATTAATAGCAATTTTTGGACGTCGATTAAGCAATCAATTTTCTCGTATTTTTGACATAATACCTATGACTTGTACTGACAATATTGGCATTAATGAAATCATACCAATTACACCAAATTGATCTTTAGCAGCTGTATCTTTTTGTTGTCAATTTAAGCCTATGAAAATAGGCAAGATTAAACAAGTTGATATTGTACCAGTAGAAATTCCTCCACTATCAAATGCTAGCCCACAACATGAATCTGATACAAACAACATAAGTACAAGTATAACTGTACAGATACCTAAAATAAAAAAATATGAACTTTGTTTTCAGAATAAATTATTTGCAAATTGGATAGTTATAGCTGCACTAACACCAATAGACAAAAATAAAAAAAGTAAATTTTTGTTAATAATTTTATTTGATGTTGATCCAAGTTGTGTATAGAGAATTTTTACTGCAGGTTCAGTTAAAATTATGGCAAATCCCATGAACCCGCTAAAGATAAAAAATAGATAATGTATTGATTCATTACTAGCAATATTTTTTCCTAATTCAAATGATACTGGTCTAAAACCAAGCATTGCAGAAAGTAAGAATAAATATAATCCAACAAATGTTATTAAAAAACCTATTAAAATTTCTTTAAGAACATTATTGTTTACTTTTAAAAAGAAGAAGTTGTATGCTAAAAAAAATAACATTAGTGGGAATAAACTATACCCTGAATTAATTAATTCTTTATAAAAAACATATTTTAGCATATCTAAAATATTGAAATCTTTTTCTATATCCTTTGGTATTAAATTTAAATCTGTATTAATCAATAGAATTAGCATAGTTAATATAGGTCCAATAGACATTATTCCAATCATTCCAAAAGAGTCATTTGTAGTTTTATCCCCACCTTGTGTTGCAGCTATTGATATCGCATATGACATAATAAAAGGCACTGTAGCAGGTCCTGTTGTAACACCACTAATGTCATATGAAATACGGATGAATGGATCACCTTTATCTGGACCAAAAAAGCATGCAATTAAAAATATCAATATATATGATGCATAAACAATTTGTTTAAAATTTTTGAATAATAAAATTCGTAATACACCAATTAAAAGAAAAATGCCAACACCTACCCCTGCAGTTATCCTTATTAATCATTCACCAGTCAGAAAATTAAAATATCTTTTCTCATTATTAAAAAATTTACCAAAAATTGAAAGATCAGGCTCAGCAACTGTTATTAAAATTCCAAGAAGAACACTTATTAATGCAATATTTAGTATTGATTTGAATTTTGAAACTTGTTTTCCAAGAATTAAACCAATATTTTTTATACTTGTTTCACAACCAAATTGAAAAAGAGCACTTCCAAAAGCAAGGGAAATTGAGCAAGCAATAAAAGCAAAAAAATTTTCTTTAGAGATTATTGGTTCTGATTTAGAATTTACAAAAATCTTAAAAATATTTGATGATAAAAAAATTGCTAAGAAGAAAGCAATTAAAGGCATAGCTGATATTATGCTTTTTCTTAAAATTCTTATAAAGTTTTTGCTTTTTGCACTAAGTGAAATCATGTTTTTAATTAAGCTATTTCTACATTTTTTATTTTTTATTTAATTTGAAATAAATTCAAGTAACTAACATTCCACCAACAAGATTACCAAAAAATGCAGGGATTAAACAATTGAAAAATAATAAAATTCCATAGTTATCTGGTATTTGCTGTGCCCCAGCAATTGTAGATAGTAGTCATCCGAGCCAGCCTATATAAGAACTTGCAACAACATGATTATATCCACTTAGAGTAAAACTAGTAATTAAAAAAAATATACAAAGAATACTTGTTGTTTTATTTTTAAATATAATTCATGATAAAATTGAAGTTGCGACAATAATATTGCATAGTATTCCACTTAAAAATGATTGTCAAAATGGCATTTTAACTCTATCAAGAGATTGGTTTATTAAGTTTATTGTTTTAATATCAGCAATAAACCACCAATTGTCATTTGATTTTTTTGCAAAAACCCCTATTAAAAAAATAAATAATGCAAATAAAAATGTTCCAATTAAGTTTCCAATAATTGTTGTAACCCAATTTTTAACCAGTAAACTTAATTTAATCTTTTTTTGCATTAATAATTCAAAGCATATACAATTTCCTGTGAATAGACTCGCGCCTAGTATGCAGCATAATATAATTGAAGTGCAATAAATAAAAGATGTTAAATATTTGACAATTTGATATAAATTGTCGCTTGTTTCAATAGAGCATAAAATTACAAGTAAACTTGTAAACCCAAATCCTATACATGCTCCTGCAAGAACTGCAGACATAAATTGATTAAAAAGTGGTGCTTTTATTTTATTTAATGAAAATTCATCAATTTTTTCAATTGGAGTTTGGTAAGTTTTGTTATTTTCAGATACTACATTTTTCATTTTAGTTAGATTATATTATTTATTAGAAGATTAGATTAATACGCCCTACCAAAATATATGTATCATTTTGCTGGTTTTTTGGTGTAGAAACATTTAATATGTTTATCATTAACTTCACATTTAATACATCTAGTAGTGATACCATATTTTAATTTTAATCTTTTTTCATCTTCAGCATCACCACCCCAAGGTGCAATCAATAATCCATGCTGATTGATTGCTTTTTCAAATTCATCCATGTTTTTAATTTCATGTATTTTATTTTTTAAATATCTAGAAGCTTTTTTAAATAAATTTTTTTGATATTTATCTTTAAGTAAAACTAGAGATTTCATTAGTTCATCAACTTTTACATTTATTTTTTCCAATGAATCACGACAAAAAATTGTTATTTCATTTTTCTTAACATAATCTGTTCCAACAATTATTAAAAATGGTATTCCTTGTCTTTCTCAATTGTAAATTTTTTCACCAAAGCTATTATCAGAAGTATCAATTTCTACTCTATATTTATTTGTGATGTTAGATTTTATCAAATTTATGCATGACATAATATCCTTATTTTTTTTACAATTTATTCCTGATATTAAAATTTGACAAGGTGAAATTTCGAATGGTAAAATGAGACCTTTATCATCTGAATGAGTCATTATTAGTGCTCCAATAATTCTAGTACTCAATCCATGTGATGTTTGGTAAACATATTCTGACTTATTCATTTTATTTTGAATTTTTATTTCATAAGTTTTTGCAAAATTATTTCCAAGGTAATGACTAGTTGCACATTGGAGAATTTGACCATCTTGCATTACTGCTTCAATTGTATAAGTAACTTCAGCACCTGCAAATTTTTCATTGTCAGTCTTTCTTCCCACAACACATGGTATTAAAAGTATTTCAGTAATGAATTTATAGTAAAGATCAATTATATCTTTAACAAATATTTCAGCATCTTTTTGATTATCAAAAATACAATGCAATTCTTGTCAGAAAAATTCAGTTGTTCGCAAAAATGGTCTAGTATTTTTTTCAGCTCTAAATACATTACACCATTGGTTTACTTTTATAGGTAAATCTTTGTATGAAATAGCAATTTTTTTAAAGTATTCACAAAATAAAACTTCGCTTGTAGGTCTTACTACATACGGGTCTTCTAATTTATCATTGCCTCTTTGTGTGACTATGAATACTTCTGGTGCGAAACCTGAAACATGTTTTTTTTCTTTCGCAAATTCTGAATATTTTATAAACGTTGGTAGACAAACATTTAAAATTCCTAATTTTTTAAATTGACTATCAAGTTCATGTTGAATCCTTGTTCATAATGATCATGCTTTTGGTCTAAGAATTATTTCTCCTTTTATTGAAGAGTAAAATATTAGATTTGCATTTTCGATTACATCTGTATATCATTTAGAAAAATTTTCATTTCGCTTAGTTAATGTTTGTGTCTTTGCCATAATTTAATAATTTTATAAATTTTATTTATTTAATGTTTAATTTCATTAACCTGTTTAATTCTACAGAATATTCTATTGGTAATTCAATATTAAATTCTTTTATAAATCCAGTAATGATAATTTGCTTGGCTGTTGTAGGATCAATTCCTTTACTTGCAAGGTAAAATAACATTTGTTTATCTAAATCACTAATTTTTGCTTCATGTTTAATAACACTTGAATTATTCATTATTTTCTCTGTTGGAAAAGTATCAGATTTAGATTTATCATCCAATATTAATGTGTCACAAACAACATCAGCAGATGAGTTTAGTGAATTTTTTGTAATTTTTACTAATCCACGGTATGTAGCATTTCCACCATTTTGAGCAATTGATTTGGAAATAATTTGGCTTTTTGTATTTTTTCCAATGTGAATCATTTTTGCCCCAGTATCATGAATAACATTTTTTTTAGAAGCTAAAGCAATTGAAATGCATTTTGAAACTGAATTATTACCCTTTAAGATCGTACATGGGTATTTCATATTCAATTTGCTACCAAGATTTCCATCAATTCATTCCATAATGGCTGATTCTTCTATTACTGCTCTTTTTGTAACAAGGTTTAAGACATTGTCACTTCAATTCTGAATAGTTGAGTATCTACAGTACCCATTTTTATTAACAAAAATTTCTACAACAGAAGCATGTAAGTTATTTTCATCATATACTGGTGCAGTACACCCTTCATTGTAATGAAGGTAAGCACCTTCATCAACAATTATCAAAGTTCTTTCAAATTGCCCTAATGACTTTTTATTTATTCTGAAATATGCTTGTAGTGGCTGGTCTAATTTTGTTTTTTTTGGCACATAAACAAAACTACCACCAGATCAAACAGCTGTGTTTAATGCAGCGTATTTATTATCTGTGTATGGTATAAGTGTGGAAAAATAATGTTTTACAAGATTAGGATATTTTTGGATAGCAGTTTCGATGTTTGTAAAAATTACACCTTTTCTGTTTAGTTCATTTTTTAGGTTGTTGTAAACAATTTCACTATCAAATTGACTATTTAAACCAGCAAAATATTTTGCTTCATTTTTTTGAATATTTAGTTTTTTATAAATTGTTCTTATATTTTTTGGCACATCTTTCCATGTCTTTTTGTATTTATTTTTATTTAATGGAGAACTATAGTAAATAATTTTGCTGAAATCTATTTTAGATAAATCAGGTCCCCATTTTGGTGTGTTAATTTTTTTGAATGAATTGTATGCTTTTAGCCTAATATCAAGCATCCACTTTGGTTCATTTTTTATTCTTGATATTTCTTTAATTACATTAGTGTTTAAGCCAAATTTATTTGCTTTTTTCATATTTCTCAATTGCTTTTAAAATTGTTTGGATTCCTATCTTTGCACAATTAATACGATTAATTTGTTTATTAACATTTTTATATATAAGTAAATCTGACAATAGTTTATTATCATACTGTTTACCATCAATCATTGATAAATAATTTTTTATTATTCTTTTGCTCTGATTTAAACTTTTATTTTTTAAAAGAGATGACATAATATCAGTCGATGATGTGCATATTGCACATCCTATTCCAGAAAATTTTATGTCTTTTATAACCTTATTTTTTATGAATATAAATACTGTTATGTTATCAATGCAACTAGATGAGGACAAATTGTATGAGCAATATTTCTTGTCGATCTTTTTTTGATTTTTGAGAAAATTTTCTGGTTTTTCATAGTGATCAATTATTATGGTTCTGACAATTTCAGGATTATCAAAATTATAAGACATTTGCTAATTCATCCCCTTTTTTATATGTTTTGAGAGCATTTATTAATGCATCAACATCATTCAATGTATTGTATATGTAAAAACTTGCCCTGACTGCACCATTTACATTGGTTGGAATTGGTGATAATTTACAACAACTAACTCCACTACGCACAATAATATTTTTAGTTCATAAATAACTAGCTAAATCATGAGGATTTAAATTTTTGAAATTAAAATAAATTATTGGATAGTTGCTATTTTTTGAATAATATTTTACGCCATTAATTTTTGTTATTTTTGAATCTATATATTGTTTCAATTTTTTTTCATGTTTTTTTATATTGTTTCAACCAATTTTATTTAGATAATTAACTGCTTCATTAAGACCTACTATTCCTGCAATGTGTGGTGTTCCTCCCTCAAATTTTTCTACCCCATTAGCGTAATTAAAAGAGTCTGTCTTAATCGTTGAGTTCATCCCCCCACCATACCTTAATGGATTAATTTTATCTATCCATTTTTTATTGATATAGCATACACCTATTCCAGTCGGACCAAGAATTTTATGACCACTAAATGCTAAAAAATCAATTTTTGTTTTTCTTATGTTTATTATTCTGTGAGGGATTTCTTGTGTTGCATCAACAACAAAGATGATATTCTTGTTAATTTTTCTTGTTGAATTTAATATTTTTTCAATATTCAATTCATATCCAAGAATATTGCTTACACTTGCTAATGAAATTAATTTAGTTTGTTTTGATATTTTTTTTATTACGTCTTCTTCATTTAAAGCAAATTTTTTTCCAATTCAAACAATTTTTGCCCCTGTTTGTTTAGACAAAATTTGTCATGGAATAATGTTGGAAGCATGTTCAAAAAATGAAAGAATTATCTCATCATTTTTTTTTATTATTTTTTTTAATCCATTTGCTATTAAAGAGATTGACTCTGTAGCACCCGAGGTGAAAACAATTTCATCATGTGATGAATTAATTAACTTTGCTATATTTTTTCTTGAATTTTCTATTTGTTTTGTTATTTTATATGAATAAGCTGAATCAACATTGTGAGAATTTGCTGTATTTGATTCATAATATTCAACTACCTTATTTATTACACATTTTGGTTTCAATGTAGTCGCAGCTGAATCTAAATAAATTAAATTAGGATTTTTTTTAAATCATGGGAAATCATTTTTTATTTTTTGTTCAAAAGATTGCATTAATTTAAAAGCGGATTTTATTAACAAAACTATTATAAATAATATTTTTGTCATGGATTAGTTTTAAATATTCAAATTCTTTTAAAAATAATATTTGCATTGCCTTCTTTTTATCAATTCCTTTGCACATTAAGTAATGTAATTTATCTGGATTGTTTCTATAAATATTAACTGAATGAGATGCCTTTGTTAAATTTGTATTTATTACCAATGATGGTGTTATATCTATTTGGTTTGTTTCTGACAATAAATATGCATCAAATTTTTGCTTGGCAATTGTCTTTATGGAATATTTTGGAATATTTGATTGGATGTTAATTTTACATTTGCTTTTTTTAGTTAAGAATGTTTTACTAATGAAGTTTACATCACTATAAGAGCTATGATAAATATTGAAATTCAATGCAATGTTATTTTGTCCACAAAGCAAATATAGAAAGAAATTGACTTTAATATTTGGCTTAATGATGATATAAATGTTTCTATTAATACTTAGATTTTTATTGAGTAAAAAAAAGATATTGCCTGATTTAGCAATTTCAATTTTATTTTTTAAAGCATTTAGATTAAGAAAAATTACTTTATTTGCAAATGTTTTTGTGTTCATATGTAGTATATGACTTATAACCTTCACTTATAATTTTCTCTATAAGATTTTTATTTCCAATTTTTTCTATAGATTTATTTGCTATTAAAATAACTTTATTCGGTTTTAGATTTTTAAAGAAATTTAAATCATGGGAAATCATTAGAATAATTGATGCTTTTCGGATTTTATCTAGATACTTTTTAACTAATTTCAAAGCATCTATATCTAATCCAGCATCTATCTCATCAATAAGTAGTAATTTAGGTGTTGATAAACTACATTGCAACATTTCACTTTTTTTCTTTTGCCCACCAGATATACCAACATTAACATATTGTTCAAGCAAATTATTATTTAATTCGAAATCATCAAATGTGTTATTTATTATTTTGATTTGTTCTAAAAAAGATTTCTTTTTATTTTTTATTTTGAGGATTTCCCTTATTATTTCAATTAGTTTTACCCCATCAAGTTCTATAGGATTCTGATCTATATAGTGGATGCCTAAACGTGCAATTTTATATGTATCTAAATTTTTTAATGATTTTTTGTTGAAAAATATATCCCCTGATTTTATTTTAGTTGAGTAATGGTTCATTATCCCTTTTAACAAAGTTGATTTTCCTGCCCCATTAGGCCCAACTATTGCAATAAAATCTCCTGTTTTAGCTGAGAAAGTGATATCATGTAGTATGTTTTTGTTAAAAACATTTATAGATAAAGATTTTATAGAAAATACATCCATGAATTACATTCAAATAAATTAGTTTTAATTATTATAATTAGTAAACATATAAAAAATAGTTCAAATCACAAATAAATTTATGAAAAAATCAAAAAAAACTTTGTTCTCAATATTTTCTTTTTTATTGTTAACAACTCCTTTCCTTTCTTCATGTGGTAATGGAGCTGAAGGATTAAATTTAGTTAATAGAGGTAATGGGGATAATTTTGCATTTTCTGATGGCAATGATAAAGTGTCAGTTTCCTTTTATGATCAATTATATTCTGCTATTCAGTCTAATGATGGTTTTAAATCTGCTAAGAAGCAAATCGTTAATGAAATCTTGTATGATTGGTATTACAGGGAAAAAGAAAGAAGCGATGCTCCACAAATTTTTAAAGACAATTGATCAACTTGGACAAATGAAATTAATAAAGATTATGATTCAAAAGTCCAGGATGTTAAAAATCAACATAGTAAGAATTGAAAGTATTATTTGCAAAATACAATACTAAATGATGATGGTGGAAGTGAAGAATCTTGAAAATTTAATCAGATGTGTTCAAAGATTAGATCGAATTTTACAAGTAATGTTTTTGCCCATAATTATTTGTCATATTCAAGTAATCCATCTGCAGGTAATAAGCGAGTAAATAGTAGCATTAATAGTTTTTCTCAAGAAATTTTTAATGATTCTAAAAATTGAATTAACATTGATTTTTATGCATATGCTAATCCATCATACAGTAGTCAAAATAATGATTTGGATGATGTTTATGCATTAATTCAAAAAGAAGCTTTCAACCAGTGAACATCTAATACTCACCCTATTTCAGTTAGTATGTCTTTATGAAAATATGCTGCTCCATCAAGTGGTTTGGAAACAGTATATGATAAGTCTAGACGTCCAGCTTCTACAACTAATGATGATTCTTTTTCACCATCTTATTCTCTTCCTAGTTTTCCAGCATATGAGGGAAGCTCACAAAATGCTAACTCAAAATTTTTTAATTTCGTTTCTAAATTTTTAACACCAGATAAAAATTTTGCTTTAGATTCTAATGGTGTATCTGTAATTAGACAAGATTCAGCAATAACAGATGATTCAGCTACAAGTATTATAGTTACTTCCAATGATGCTTTTGGGTCTTTGGATGCAGATTTCGCTGCAACTGTTTCTCTTTTGTATAGTCGATTGCAAAATAATGACATTGTAAGTACCAAATATTTTCTTCCATATAACGCTACTAAATTAAATCAGAAAAAAGCATCTGATACTGATATATTGCATAATTTTTTATTTGCTTCAGCTGATGAGCGAATTTGATCTGATAGTTCGCTAACATCATTAGGTATAAACCTAAGAGATAATGCTAGTAAAGTAGATTTAAGTCAGTTGTATGAATCGAATGGAACACCATCTTCTTTGTCTAGTGATCCACTAATTAAAGGTGATGATTTTCATTCTTATTTATTTGATTCACGTAGTAATTATTACAAAGGTATGAATTCACAAGGTGGAATTCAATTTGTTGTTTCTTCCCTTGATTTAACTGATGATGCTAATGTATCATTGCCATATGCTTTAATTCGTGATGCATTTGGTGTCCATTTAATTGGGATAAATGGTGCTGATAGTTATAAAAATGGTAGCATAGTTGATGGTTATTTAAAGCAGCCAAAATCCAGTGATAACAATCAAACTGAAAAATTTTCACAAGGGAGACAAAATTTATTGCTTTCTGCACAAACATTATTTCAAAAACTCCCTTCAATAAATGAAAAAGGAATAGATGTTACTGAAAAAATAAAATCTTATTTTGATTCAAATTTAGATGATATTATTTTGCAAATGGCAAAAACCAAAGTTAAAAGAGCAAATAGAGATGAGGAAATTATTTTTAATGATTCAGACATTTTAAATCAATCAGCAAATGAATTTTATTCAGTGGTTGATATAGGAAATAAATATTTTGAATATCAAGCTACAATAAATGCTTATGATAATGCAAATAAGAAAATGTTTGATAACAAATTTAATAATGCTAAAAATAATCTTTTTGCATTTTACACTAAGAAAAATCAAAAGAACTACACTAATGGATTAGCAAATCCATACCCATTCTTATTTGTTAATGGTGATTATGATAATAATAATATTTTGTTACGTTCAATGAAATATGATGTAACAGCATTAGCACTATGAATGAATTTCTCTAGTTTTAATGATGCAACATTTATTTCATTAGATAAAGATATGTGATCAAAAAATTGCCTATATTTCTTTGATATAAATGGTAATTTTAGAAAAATTAAAAGCACTTTTAACAACTCAATTGAAAAAGCTTTTAGTAAGGTTTTGCCTGATGTTCGCAAAGATTTTTCATTTATGGAATTTAGTGAGAATATCTATCCTGAATGAAAAAATAGGGACAAAAAGGATTCAATTAATAATGCTGCATACAAAGCTTTAGTAAGCAATTTGTCTAATAACGATTTCAATAGTTTAAAAATTAAAGCATTCCAGTATTATAGTTCGGATATTTATAAAAGCATTGATGATACTTCTTGTTTAGCAAATATTAGTGATAGTGAATTAAGCGATGCAATAGCAAGTCTTTATGTGTCTAAAAAAATTATTAATGACAAGCAAGCATTTTCATATTTTTCTAAATTTAAAACTATTAATTCAGAGAACTATTCTTCATTTTTGTTAGATGAATTAGCAGCAGCAAATTATAAATCATTTTCTTCTATTTCATCAAGCTCAGATTTGCTTGAATATTGAACACTATTGGCAACTATTTCATATTTAATTAGGGATAATTATTCAGAGTTATTAAAAAGGTTAAATAATGATATTCAATATCCATCAGAAGCTGACATCATTTGGGTTGTTAATGATAATATTACAATCAATTCAAGTTTTGGTATTGATAAAACCAATGACATTGATTTTTTTGATTTTTTAGATAATTATGTTGGTAACTATAATTCTAATTATCTAGATGTTAGCAATGATTCTAATGAACCATCATCATATGTTGAAAATAAATTTTATAGTCAATTTGCTAAAATGCCAACAAGCAGCAAAATTAGCATGGGGTATGTGGGTTTATATACACAATCTAATTCATCATCTTTAGGTTCTGTCATCCAAGATATGTTATTTACTAATACATATTACTCTAAGATTGACAATAATCAAAATCATTTAGGTGGTTGAAATAAGTATATATCCATTGATCGTTTAAAGGAATTTATTAGGGAAAAGAAAACTTCATTTGACTTACAATCACTTGTTAAAGATATGTCACAATCAAATTTAGATCAAGATTTTACTTCCAATGTTGTTGATATAGTTAACAGAAATGCATATCAAGAGAATGACCCCGATCGAGGAGAACATAAAGTTGGTGAGTCTGTTAATTGAGATGTGATGCAAAAAAGATTTTTAGGTGATGAAGAGTGTTATAAGAGTGCAAAGTGAGGTTTAGCTTCATATATTGATAATCATGCATTAATTGTGAAATCTTTATTTGATAAATTTGGTTCTAAAAATGGTGCATCTGAACTTTTTGATGCTTCTAATCCATCTTTAAAATCACATGTTATTAAATCTTCATCTGATTCTTCTAATGAAGTTTCTCGTGTTTATACAGTTCAATTAAATTCAGATGATATTAAGGATATTTCTGCATTGCGACAAGCAATTCCTGGCAACTTATTGTCCATGGTTGCAGTGCAATATGCATTATTATCTTCAATTCAATCTGATGCACTAAATTCTATTATTAAGGATGTTTTCAATAATAAGAAAATTAAAGTCTTTGATCGTAGATTCAATGATAAATTAGGGAATAAATGAGTAAGTGATTGAAAATCAACTAACTAGTTTTAACTAATGTAAAATAAAGTGCCATTACACATAATTAATTTATGCATGGTGCTGCTGTATTTCTACCCTGACACGGTTAGCATTTAACTATTGTAATAGCTATATTATTTTATAATTTGATTTAGACTTTATGGAGAAATTAAAGTTTACTAAATTTTTAAAATCTTTGTCTAATAGCGTTAATTCAACTACATGCATAAAACATGATTTAAATAAATTAGAGTCTATTTTGGATAGTGAATTCTTATATGATGATCAATTGAAAATAGTGAAAAACAAAGTAAATATTTTGCAAAATGAATTGGCAAATCATAGTTTTTATAAATCATTAAAAGAAATGGATGAAAAAAAGATAATCTCTTTCTTTTCCAATGATGATAATCTAATAGATTTCGAGTGTATTGATATTTATTTTAATCGTTTTTTTTCGGATGGAAACATAACTAACAGTTATCTAAATCCAATAAAAAAAATTTTGAATTCAAAAAAGCATCCTATTAACCAAAAAATTTATATTTTAAATAGATTAAAAGAAGTTAATTCACAAAGTAAATTAATTTTGACTGTTTACAATTCGAATATTAGTAGGTTTTTAGATATATCTATTGATAACTGATATGATAATTATGACCATAGTTTATTTTATAAATCAATAGTATTTGAAATAAATCATATTTTTAAAAACGATCCATCAAAAATAAATATGTATTTAGACATTTTAAAAAAGATTTATTTAGCTTATTTATCTTACCCATTTCTTAATATTAAACCGACAGATGCATTAAAAAAGCTAATTTATTTTTTAGAATCTGATGTTAAAAAAGTTGAATCGGATTATTTATCTAATGAAGATAAAATTTTTTTAAAAGTTTTATATACAAATATTTTGGTTTAGTTTATTAGTGTTATTTATTATTTTTATGTAATAATATGTATGACATAACCAATTAAAGGTAAGCAAACATACATAAACTTTCACATATATTAAATTAACTATTAATGATTGTTTAGGGGTTTTGAGAGTAATTGAATATGAATAAATTGAAATTTTTAAGGTACATGTTAATTCCAATTTTGTCAGTTTCTTCAATTTTTTCAGTATCCTTAGCTATTACAAGTTGTGCTATGAAACCAGCACCAAAAGTGAAATATGAATTATCTGGTGGAAGTTTATCTTTATCAAGTGAAAAGGGCAAAGTGGGTTATGATGAAAAACAATGGATCCTATACAAAGATGATGAACCAGTAACTGAGAGTGTAACTTGGTCTATTTTAGGAGATGATATTGATGGGTTATTAATTTCTGATGGATTTGTTAAATGGACTTCTGATATATCGATAGGTGAGCATAAATTCAAGGTCAATGCTAAATATGAAAATAATACATATGAATCAGAAGAAATCACATTAGAAATTAATGAAGTAAAATATAAATTAAGTGGTGGTGGGTTATCTTTATCAGGTGCAAAAGGTGAACCAGGTTTTGATAGCAAGAAATGGGTTTTATACAAAAATGGAATTCCATTAACAGATGGTGTGAATTGAAGTATTCATGATCCAAACCGTAATATATTAGTTAATAATGGAATAGTTTCATGAACTAATGAAATTTTAAATGGAGTGTACACATTTAAAGTTGTTGCTAAGTATGAGAATAACATATCGGAATCTGATAAAATTACACTAACGATTTCAAATTATGAATTAACAGATGGGTCTATCTCATTATCTGGTAATGAAAAAGAATCAGGTTCAGACAAAAAACCTTGAGTTTTGAAAAAAGATAGTGTTTCATTATTTGATAATGTAAAATGATCAATTGAAAAAGAATCAGGGGATATTAGTGTTATATCTATTTCTAAGGAAGGTTTAGTTAAGTGGACTTCTGATATATCTTCTGGTACTTACAGATTTAAAGTTAAATCTACATATACTGATCCTATTTCATTACAGAAATATGTATTTACTTCAGGGTCTATTACCTTAATTATAGGTGGGCCAGCTATATATGATTTAGTTGGCGGGAGTTTAAAAATAGATACTATGTCTTATGTGTCAGGTTTAGATACTCAAAAATGGAGACTAAAAAGAAATGCTGAAGAAATAACTCATGACATAATTTGGTCTATTAATCCTAATGTTGATGGAGTTTCAATTGCTGATGGGAAAGTTTCATGAAATAATAAAATAAGTAATGGGACATATTCATTTAAAGTTATTGCTGAACATGAAGGTAAAAAACATGAATCTAAATCAGTTACATTAAATGTAATTAGTTCAAAGTATTCTGGTATTGAAATTAATGCAAATGAAGATTCATTATTTAAATTAGTAAATATAGGTGATAATGAACCAAATTTATTTTTTTCATATGATAAATATAATTGGTTCTTATATGTTTATCAAACACAATTATCAATTAATAAAGGCAAATCTTTGTATTTAAAAGGTGATAATTTATCATGGTCAAAAAGTCTTGATAAATATTCATATTTTGATATCACAGGTAATATATCAGTATCTGGCAGTGTTATGAATTTGTTGGATAATGGAGCAAAAACTAGTCAATCAGCCCTTCCTCCTTATTGTTTTTTTTCATTATTTAATAATTGTCGCGCATTAAAAAATATTGATGCTAATTTTTTGCCTTCACCAATTGCTCCTCATCGATGTTATTCATGTATGTTTAGTGGATGTTCTTTACTATCTAATTCTCCTAGTCTTCCTGCCACATTAATATGTTCAAATTGTTATTCATTTATGTTTGAAGATTGTAAATCTTTATTGGTACCTCCTCAGTTACCTGCTAGTGTTTTAGCTGAAAGCTGCTATGAATTTATGTTTAGTGGTTGCTCATCATTGTTAGTTTTTCCTTATTTACCAGCAGAGCAATTAAGCGAATATTGTTATTATGGAATGTTTTGTGGTTGTGAAAGAATTGTCAGAGGCGTTCTTCCTGGGGAATATTTAGCAAAAGGATGTTACGATTATATATTTTATAATTGCAAAGGTTTAGTGTATGTTAATATTGGTTATAAAGATACACCTGGGGACATGCAACCATTTATCCACGATTGGGCTATTGGCGTTAATCCTTATGGCCAACTATACGCAACTCCTGCATGGCGTTTTGTATATAATCCAAAAGATTATGGTTTTCCGGAAGATTGAGAATTTGCTAGACTTTAAAATTTTTTTTATTAATTAATATGATTTATGAAAAAAATTTTTATTATTGATATGAATTCATTCATAAATTGATTAAATAAAATAATTCCATTTTCTATTCTAAAAAATTTAAAAAATTCAATTTAAAAATATTTTAGCACTTTTTGTGTTAGAGTGCTAATTTTATGATATAATTAACAAAAATTATTGATAGGAGAAATATATTTATGGCAAAAAATGTAATTATTGGAATTGATTTAGGAACTACAAATTCATGTGTATCTGTTATTGATGGAACAAAACCACGTGTATTAGAAACTCCTGAAGGTAAAAGAACTGTGCCATCAGTTGTGGCAGTCAAAAATGGTGAATTCTTAATAGGTGACACAGCAAAAAGACAGATGGTAACAAATCCTAATACAGTTTATAGTATTAAACGAAAAATGGGTACATCAGATAAAGTTGAACTTGATGGGAAAAAGTATTCACCTGAAGAAATTTCAGCAAAAATTTTAAGTTATATCAAGAGTTATGCAGAACAAAAACTAGGTTTCCCAGTTAACAAGGCAGTTATTACAGTACCAGCATATTTTAATGATGCTCAAAGAACAGCAACAAAAAACGCAGGTAAAATTGCTGGTTTAGAAGTAGAAAGAATAATAAATGAACCAACAGCAGCAGCATTGGCCTATGGACTTGATAAAAGTAAAAAAGCACAAAAAATTTTAGTTTGTGACCTTGGTGGTGGTACTTTTGATGTTTCATTACTAGAAATTGCTGATGGAACATTTGAAGTTCTAGCAACTAGTGGAGATACATTGCTTGGTGGTGATGATTGAGATAATAAAATAATCAATTGAATTGTTGACAATATCAAAAAAGATCATGGCATCAATATTACATCTAATAAGATGGCAATGCAAAGACTAAAAGAGGCTAGTGAAAAAGCTAAAATTGATTTGTCTGGTCAAAAAGAAACCCAAATAATGTTACCATTCTTAGCAAAGAAAGGTGATGAACCTCTTAACGTTGAATTAACATTAAGTCGTGTAGTGTTTGAAAATTTGAGTCGTGATTTACTTGATCGATGTGTAAAACCAATAAACGATGTTATGAGCCAAGCAAAACTTCAATTTAAAGATATTGACCAAGTATTAATGGTTGGTGGAAGCTCGCGAATGCCAATGTTCCAAGATTTAATTAAAAAAACTACAAATAAACCTTTAAATATGACAATAAATCCTGATGAAGTGGTTGCTGTTGGTGCAGCTATCCAAGGTGGTGTATTAACTGGGGATGTAAATGACATACTTTTATTGGATGTTACTCCATTAACTTTATCAATTGAAACTTTAGGTGGTGTGGCAACACCTTTAATTAAAAGAAACACAACTATTCCAGTAAGTGAATCAAAAATTTTTTCTACTGCCGCTGATAATCAACCTGCAGTTGATATTCATGTTGTTCAAGGTGAAAGACCTATGGCAAAAGATAATAAATCACTTGGAACATTTACTTTAAGTGGTATTGATCCTGCTCCAAAAGGAGTGCCACAAATTCAGATAACATTTAATATAGATGCAAATGGAATTATGAATGTCACTGCAAAGGATTTAAAAAATAACAAAGAGGCTAGCATAACAATAAAAGGTAGCAGTAATCTTAAAGAAGAAGAAATTAACCGTATGGTTAAAGAGGCAGAAGAAAATAAGGAAAAGGATAAAAAAATTAAAGAACAAACTGAAATCAAATATCGTGCTGAGTCATTAATTAGTATGCTTGAACTTGGTTTGAAAGATGAAAAGAATAAGTCTTTAACTGATGAACAAAAAAATCAAACTAAAAAACAAATTGATGAATTTAAGCAACTTCTTAAGGATGAAAAGTGAGATGAGCTAAAAAATAAATTAGATGCATTTGATCAGATGGCTAACCAATTTGCACAGCAATTTAAACAAGCTCAACAGCAAAAAGATGAGAAAACTACAACTAATGATAAAAAGGACGATGATAAAAATAAGAAAAGTTAATATTGTATAGGAATTAAATCATAGATTTAGAATATAAGAGTATTAGATGTTATTTATTGATTGATGTACTTTAATATAAAACTTTTTCTTCATGAATGAAAAATATCAAAGCATGGATAAAATCTAGTTTTGAGTTCATCTGAAAAATAACCACCTCAATATATTCCTAGTATTTCAAAATCTTCATTAATTAACATGCTTCCACTTGAACCACCTATTAATGGGAATGTATTGTATGGATAATAATTGTTTGATATATAAACAGGAGATATGTCGATAATGTTTGTTGGTAGAGTTATATCATCTTGTTGGGAAACAATTTGATGCTTTGCATCATTTGACAAAACAAGATCATCAAAGTAAAATTTTGTTCATCTAACACTATATTTTTCATTAGCAACAGAAGGGAAACCAGCACACCAGCCTTTAACTTTATGTGCAGGATTAATTGATGCAAACTTGTTAATGTAATGTTTTTCTTTATAGAAGTTATTTAATTCAATTAATTTATTTTTAAAACTTCCACTTGCAGATTTATTAAAATTCATTTTTAAGATTGAAAAGTCTATTGAATTATTCATTTTTTGGATTTCAGATATTGTCTCATCGTCTTCACATTCAAAAGTTAAGTATTTGTTGATTACTTGGACATCTGCTAAATCAATTGTTGTGTAATGAATACTAGCAGGTCATGATTTAAATGATTCATCTTTGTAATCTGCATATTTACATTCTGTCAATTTATAAGTAGGATTGATAAATAATGGATATGAAACATGTAAATTTGTCGCTACGTAATAAGAAAAATCATTTAATTCATTATTAACCTTATTTAAAATTCACGCTGTTCCATGAGAAATTAATTTTTCACGATCCTCAACAGTGATTAATCCTCAAAGTGAAAATGTTCTTTTATGTATATATTCATAGTAATCTTTATATTCTTTTGGGTCTTCAGGTGAGTCATCGAAACAGCTTGTATTTAAAATAAGCAAAATTGTTGCTTGCGAAAAAAGCAATATTGATAAAAAAAACAAAACAAATTTTCTCATTATTTTCATAATTATCACTTAAAATATACTTATACATTTTTAATATGTACAAATTTAATTTATCTGAAAAGTATTCTGAACAAATTACTGCTATTTCGACAAACGATAATTTAGCAAAAAATAAGGAGCCATGAACTTTTTTTAAAAATGACAATACTTATTATTTTGTTATGCATAAGTATTACAATTCTTGCGCATTTAACTATGGATATAAGAAATTATTAAAATCTATAGATTTTAATGTAAATATAGATCTTATTTCTTTTTTGCGGTTCATACCAAAGAAATTTATTTACTCATTTTTAGTTATCATTTTAGCAAATCATGAGCTTGCATATAATTTGCCTTTTAATTTAAAAACAAAAAAAAATAGCGAAATAACTCACAATTACATCATTGGTAAGATATATATTTCATATATATATCAAATTGAAAACATAATTTATGGTTATAATTTTGCTCGCAAGTTGCAACTTATGCCAAACAATTATTTAAATCCAGAAAAATTTGCAAAAATTGTTGTTAATGAATTTAAAAAATATAGTGGATTAGTTGAAGTGAGTGTATTAAATAAAAGTGACATCGAGAAAAAGAAAATGGGACTTATACTTGGAGTTTCACAAGGCTCAAATGATATAGATGCATGCAAGCTTTTAATTATAAAACCAAAAAATATATGTCCAGAATTTACAGTTATAGGAAAAGGTATTACATTTGATACAGGAGGGGTAAATTTAAAACCACCACGAGCCATAACTGATATGCAATATGATATGTCAGGTGCAGCAATTGCTGTTAGTCTTATGTTACTTTTCTTGAAAGAAAAAATTAAGCCAAATTTCAATATTGTTGTACCACTTGCAATAAATAATATAAGTGAAAACTCGATAAAAGTTCATGATGTTTTAATGTCATATGCTAGCAAATCTGTAGAAATTATTGATACAGATGCTGAAGGAAGGCTACTTTTAGCTGATGCAATTAGTTATGCAATTAAGGATTTAAATGCAAAATCTATAATAACAGTCGCTACACTAACAGGAGCGATTTCTGTAGGTTTAGGTGAAAATTATACAGGTTATTGGCTTAATAACTGAAAATTTATAAAACAAATTAATTTGGCAAGTGAACAATCCGGTGAGTATGTATGAAATATGCCATTAGGAAAATGTTTTAAAGATAATCTTGTTTCTTCAACTATAGCAGATACTACAAATGATTCGATTAATAATTATGGCTCTTCTTCTACCTCAGTTGAATTCTTAAGAAAATTTTCTAATAATAGAAATTTAATTCACTTTGACATTGCTGGGTCAATCACATATAGGAAAAATGGTCGTGTGTTTCCTATTCCAACAATGTTAATTACACTATATTACTTTATGAAACATATTATATAATATGTTAATTGTTTAATATTGAGGTAAAACTATGAAAACATTAATAATATTTATTTTGTTGTTACTATTAATTTATTTGTCTATATTTATTTATTGTGATGTTTCAAATATATCTGTCATATCACATAGTTTTGCTTATGACTGAATATATAGCTTAATTAAAATGATTAATAATATGCTAATTAAGCGGTAATATACTAATTAAGTTTATTTATAATTATAGAGGAATCAATTTCAATTAATTGAAGGAGAAAATATTTATGGAAAATAAAGAGTATAGTGAAAAATCTTGACTTGCAACATTACTTTTATCTTTATTTTTAGGTCTCCACAGATTTTATGTTGGTAAAATTGGGACTGGAGTTTTGTTCTTGTTAACACTAGGTGGATTTGGGATATGAGCATTGATTGATTTAATATTAATAGTTTCTGGGAAATTTAAAGACAAGAATGAAAAGTACATAGTTTATCAACAAAACAGATATTATATTCCAATTAAACAAGTTGATGCTAATCAAGAATCCGCAGAAGATAAATTATCCAAATTAAAAAAAATGTATGAAAATAAAATTATTGATAAAAAAGAGTACGAACAAAAAAGAAAAGAAATTATAAGTAAGATCTAACTATTTATATTAAGTTAATCACATACATATTGCTTACTTTATTACATTGTTTTATGTAATAAGATATCATTTATGAAAGAAAAGATTATTTGCCAAAATAAGAAAAAATATTGAATAAATTCAATTGGTTTACTTGTTGGTTTTTTCTTCCTATTTATTTTTAAATTTTTTGGTTATTTAGTAAATATAGATATTTCAATTTTAGGAATTTTAGGCATCTTAATAGGCATGTTAACATTATGGTTAACAAATGAATGCGCTTCATGAACAAGTTTATTATCTATATTTGCTTTCTTTTTTATACCAAAACTTAAAATTGAAGAAGTATTAGCAAATAGCTTTGGGAACACAACAATCATATTTTTACTCTTTACTTTTGTTTCTTCATATTCAATAACAAGTTCAAGCATAATTGAACGAATAACATTTTTCTTTATTAATAATAACTTATCAAGAAAAAATGGATGGTATTTAATTTGTTTATTTCTAACTAGCATATTGATTATAGGTTTATTTGTTTCCCCTACTGTTCTTTTCCTATTACTCCAACCAATTGTGAAAAAAATAATTAGTGTAGCAAAGATTCAAAAAGATGAAAAAGTAGGGAAAATATTGCTTATGGGCGTGGCATTTACTGTATCAATTTCATCTGGAATGACACCCATTTCACATGTTTTTCCAATAATTGCATTTAATATTGCTGGTTTAGATATAAATTATTTGAAATATATGTTATTTGGAATTCCAGTTGGGATATGTTGTTTTATAACTATGCTGCTTCTTTTTCGATTTGTAGTTAATCCTGATGTCTCTAAGTTAAATGAAATAAATACAGAATTAATAATAGATAAATGTGGTCCACTTAGTAAAAAAGAGAAAATTTATCTATTTACTTTTATTTTTATTATTTCATTATGAATAATTCCACCATTATTTGAATATTTTTGAGCAGATTTTTCCAAATATTTTAATAGATTAGGGATAGCATTTCCAGCAATCTTATGAGCATTGATATTAAGTGTAATAAAAATTGATAATGAGCATATTTTTAGTTTAGAAAGAAGTTTAAAAGAAAATGTGCCATGATCTTCATTATTAATGTGCGCATGTTCTTCATTATTAGGTTTTGCAATGTCAAGTAATATAGGATTTAAAGAATATATTCAAAATCTTATAGGAACTCAATTATCTAATTTACCATTCATTTTGTTATGTTCTATTTTGTGCTTATGGGCATTAATTCAGACTAATTTATCATCAAATATTGTTACTGCAACAATTGTTTCATCAATAGCTGTTTTTATATTTAAAAAGACATCATATTCTAGTGATTTAGAAACATCAATTATGTTAATAGGTTTAGCAAGTTCTTTTGCTTTTGCTACTCCTTTAAGCATGCCCCACATATCATTAATTTGTTTAGATGAATATTGTGACATGAAAAGTGTAGTTAAATATGGTTCAATATTAACATTCATTTCATTTGTAATAATTACTGCTATTGGTTTGCCTATTGCAAACATATTAACACATTAAATTTTTAATTTTTATTTTTAAAATCCAAAATTTAGATATAAATTAATTGCACCTATTTAAGTGCAAATTATGGGGATGTCCTGGATTCGACATACTTAATAATTAATTAAATGCAGTGGGGTTAGCCCCTTATAGCTGAGACAAAATAGATGCAAAATCTAATAATGATAATCTTGATGTGAACCAATCATTCATGATCAATGAATTATCAAAGCAAAATAAACTTAACTATAATTTTGTAGCATAAGTTATTTGTTGTAAGGTATTAGGTGATTTAACTTTTTTGGTCTAATACATTAATACTAAAAAGTTAGTTCTTACGATGCTAATAATAAGAATGAATTTTAATCTTAGCTTGTTTTATTAGTGGATGTCTATATCCAAAAAGTAATAAAAGACGATTGAATAAATAGACTAAACTGTAGTATTTAATTAAGTTATTATTTGTGGAAAAGGGTTCGATTCCCTTCATCTCCACCATAGATTAGTATTTTATGACATATGATTTACCACTTTTTAATATAGAAATTATATGAAGGAGGTAATATTAAAAATTAATTTATTTTTTAATTTGAATAAATTTATTTTATTTTTCTTATTTTTACTATTTGCTAAAATATTTCAAACATTTGTTACATAAATCACAAATCTCAATGCAGATGTAGTTCAGTGGTAGAATGTAGCTTTCCCAAAGCTAATATACGGGTTCGATTCCCGCCATCTGCTCCATAAAAGAACTAGAATTGTGATACGAGAAATCTGTCACAATTTTTTCATTTTTAGGGCTAAAATGGCTAAAATTACAGGGTTCGATACCGTTTAATAAGGAATTTGCCTCTGATGCAAGCAGATGCATTAAAAGATTTACTTGAAGAATTGAAAGATTTTGATTTGTGCCTTTATACTGGTCATCTATTTAATGAAATTCCTCAAGACATGTTAAATTATTTAAAATATATTAATGTAGGATGCTTGTTTAGAACTTAAAATAACAACATAACCATTTATTGGCTCAAAGAATCAAGAGTTTATTGAGGCGAAGAACTATGCAAAAACAAAATAAAAACGATAATGCTGCTAATAGAAAAAGCTATGTCGGTAAAGTGTACAATATAGGTGAAAAAAAGATAAAAAATGATATTCTAGATGGTCTTAATCCAGAATGGAAAAAACTTCATAAAGAAGGATACATACATATTCATGATTTAGATGCATATGGATTAACCTATAATTGTTTAACTTTTGATATATTAAAAGCATTTCCATATGATAAGTTTTTCGGACTTACAGAAATAGAAAAGATTATATCTGTCTTTGATTTTATAAAAGAATTAATAGCCAAAATGGGTAATGAACAATCTGGAGGCATGTCGTTTGCTAATTTTGATAATGACTTTGCGACAATATTCGCAAAATTAAATGTTAAATATGAAAACTATAAAGATGTTTTTGCAGCTTCAATACGATCATTAATTCTATTTTGTAATAATATTCATACAAGAATGGGGCAAACTTCTTACTATGTTACTTTTAATATAGGATTAGCTAATAATGATTTTGCACGTTTCTTGGCTTTTACATTAATAGATGAATTTTATAAAAGCGGTGCACTTGTTTTTAAGCCAAATATAGTGTTTAAAGTTCATAGAGGAATAAGTTGATACAAAGATGATAAAAACTTTGATTTATTGGAAAAAGCTTTATTATGTACTGCAAAAAAAATGATACCTACTTATTTACTTTGTGATTGTGAAGCAGATAAAAACACTGATCCATCATTATTATCAATTATGGGATGTAGAACGCGTGTTGTTGATGATTTATACGGAATTCAAGGAGCAATAGGAAGAAGTAATATAGATAATATCTCTATAAATTTACCAAGATTAGCGCTCGAAGCAATATCTGAATCAACAACAGATGACATTTCTACAAGATATGATTTATTAAAAAGTAAATGGTTAAATGTAGCAAAATTAACAAAGGATATTTTACTAGATAGATTTGAAAAAACTTGTAACAGTGACAAGAGCTTATTTCCAACAAATCTAGAATACAATCTTTGGTGTGAAGACTTTAAAACACATGAATTAAAAGATATTTTTAAACATGGCACTTTGTCAATTGGCTTTATTGGCTTAACAGAAATGATAGAAATTTTAACAGGAAAGAAATTTTGGAAAGACGATGCATCATACGATATCGCACTTGATTTTGTTAAATTTATGCGATGATATGTAGATATTCAAAAGAAAAAATATAACTTGAATTTTTCATTACTAGCAACAAGTGGTGAATTGATAAGCGGACGTTTTGTTGAAACTGACAAAAAGCTATTTGAGAGCAACGTACTTAATAAAGGTTATTATACAAATTCTTTTCATGTGGATGTAGATAGTAAGCTACCTACTTATAAGAAAATTCAAATTGAAGGACCTTTCCATATTTATGCGAACGGAGGATGTATTACTTATGTTGAATTAGCAGAAGCTCTGCTTGGAAATGCATCAGGATTATATGTATTAATCGAAATTGCTATTGAAAGCGGAGTTCAATATCTAGGCTTTAACTTTCCAAAAAACGTATGTGCTAATTGTGGTGTAAGTGGCACCTTCGATATATGTCCAAAATGTGGCGGTCACAAAATTACACGCATAAGAAGAGTTAGTGGATATTTGGAAATTCAGGATTTTTTCACTGCTGGAAAAATGAAAGAATCAAAAAATAGAAGGACAAACTAATGATATATTACATTCCAGACACACATCAAGGTAATTTAAGAGTATTTAATAAATGATCTAAATCTTTTGCCGGTTTAGATGAATTAGAGAGTGAAATTATAAGAAGATGGAATAAAAAGGTAAATAGTGATGATGTTGTTTATGTATTAGGTGATATTGCAGAAGGCAACTATATAAAAGCTATTAATATTTATAAAAAATTAAATGAAATTAAGCATTTAATTGTTGGTAATCATGACTTGAAAATGCAGAAAGAAATAGAAGAATCATATGTTTTTGAGACAGTTGAGTTCATGAAACTTATTGATAACAACGGAAGAAAAGTATGTTTATGTCATTATCCACTTATGGACTGGATGGAATTTAGTAGAGGCGGATATCACGTTTATGGGCATATTCACAACAAAACTTCAAAAAATGATCCTGCTTACACACAAATAAAAGAATACTACAAAGATAAATTAGCATTTAATGCAGGAGTAGACGTTACAAATTTGAACCTGTAACACTTGATGGGATGATAAGGCTTAAGGAGGTAAACAAAAATGGACCATATATCAATTGAGGGGATGGATGGTGTTGGGAAATCAACAACATGCAAAAAACTAGCAGAAAAACTTGGATATGTTTTTGTTGAAAAACCTCTGCATTATCTATTTGATAATAATGATGATATTAGAAACTATCAAGAAATAGCAAAAAAAGTAAATAGCAATCTAAACAGAAATTTTACTTCAATGTTTTATTCACTTGGAAGTATTTATATGTATGAACTTTTTAAAGATAAAAACATTGTAACAGATAGACATCTCGCATCAAATTATGCATGGAGTGGTACCGAATACAATAAAGATGTTTATAAATTAGTCGTTTCTAAAATTGGAAAACCTAATATGACAGTTATCTTATATTCACCTACAGATGTTATAGTTAGCAGATTAAAAAGTAGAGATGTTAGCGATAAAGATATTAAGCGAGCTAGCAAATCGGAAGATATTTACAATAAAATGATCACTTTTTGTAAAGAATATGAATTTCCATATATAGTTTTAGATACATCAAAATTAACTCCCGATGAGGTGGTTGATTGCATATTAAATGAGTTGAAGAAACGTGGCTAAACTAAGTGATTTAAGACTAAGTAAAAATATGAAATATACTGCATTGTACGTTGCAATGAGATTCTTTGAACATGAGCCAGATGTTTTTGAAAAAGATTATTCTAATGGGACCTATATTAGGATTGAATCAAACACACAATCTGTATTTATTAATGAAAAAAAATCATTTGAGTTAGATACTCATGAAAGTTTTGTTAAATTAGAATGTGTTAATAGACTGCTTATGCTAGGATTCACATTATCGGATTTCAAACTTAATACATCTGAATATGAAATGACATTCAAAGGGTATAATATAAAATTTATTGCTTGGGATGATACTTTTATTGTTGATGGATTAACAGATAAATCAGTATTTTATAAATCTCGTTTAGCAAGTGGCGTTTTGGAGTATAAATGCAAAATTAAAAATGATGATATCTATGATTACGGGCTTTTTGAAAGCAAAGAAACATCTTTAAGAAAGCAAATTCAATGTAATTATGATGCTCCCGATTTTGTCATTGAAGAAAATCGAGTAATGAAATATATTGGCAAATCTAAAAAAGTTATAGTTCCAGAAGGAATAGAAGAATTAGAATCATCATTGTTTTGGGATAATCAATATATTGAAGAAGTGGTTTTACCAAGCACACTAGTAAATATGGGTGGTGACACTTTTTATAATTGTAAGAATTTGAGAAAAATAAACATTCCTTCATCAGTAATTTTAATGGGTAATAATCCGTTTGCTGGATGCCCACTTATTGAAATTGATAACCAATCAACAGCATATGTGTATGAGAATGAAGCATTATATACGGCAGATAGAAAACAAATGATCTATTGCTCTATCAAAGGATATAAAAAAGAATTTATAGTTCCAGAAGGCGTTTTTGTTATTTGCAAACATACATTCTTCTTATGTGATAGATTTGAAAAAATAACATTACCATCATCATTAGAAAGAATGGAAAACAACCCATTCTCTGGATGCTCTAAACTTGAATTAATTAATAATTCTAAATCTTATTTTATTAAAGATGATGTTATTTATAACGTCTTTAAAACTGCAGTCATTGGTGCATTAAATAAGATAACAAGTAATAGACTAGAACTTTTAGAAGGAATAAAAACAATTAATAGAAATTCTTTCTGGAATTGTAAAGGAATAAAAACAATCGTGTTTCCTGAATCATTAAACGACATTGGATATAACCCTTTCGTTGGATGTTCAAATATTCATTTTGAATCTCATTCACCATATTACAAAGTCGTCGATGACGTTTTATACAATAAGGATATGAGTAAATTAGTTTGTTATCCCACATGGAAGGCAATAGGAAATATATCAATTCCAGATTCAGTAATAACATTAGAGCGAGGTGCATTTTCTGGCTGTTCGGAGATGACTCGAATCAATTTGAATAATGTAAATATTATTAATAAATCCTGCTTTACTAACTGTACATCACTTGAAGAACTCTATTGTAGTGATTTGATTACATATATTGGTGAATGGGCATTTGCATATTGTCAGTCTTTAAAAAATGTATCAGTAAAAGATGGAACGATAATTGATAACAATGCATTTTCTAACTGTCCATCAACAATAGAAATAAGGAAAAATAAATAGTAATTATTTGTTTAAATCAGACAATATTTTTACATTGAAAAGCATGCAAAAAGCCTATAAAAACAAGATTGATTCAATATTGATTTGATCACCTTATAATTCGCACATTGATTATATTAGATACAAAGATGGCGATTATGAGGAAGGGTATTATAATTTATGTTCGAAAGAATTTCTTTATCTTATAATTTGTTATCTGATAAGGGCTTCTTAGTAATTAATAAAGGGTTTAGTTTTGTTCTTAATAGTTCATTAAAGATAGCATTTTGCGCACCTATATGTATTATTAATATTGCTAGTTATCAAGAAATGATTATAAATTTAGTTTCTTCAACATCTCAGCTCTATACACTTTAAAAAAAAGTAGTATTATTTGTTAATGTAATTTAGCCTTAGTTACTTTTTTTGCTTAATTGTAATAGTATAATTAAAGTGTATAAGATTCTTTAGTCAATAAGAGTCTTATTTAAGAAGGAGTTTATATATATATATATGACAAAAAAAATTCTTTTAGGGTTAATCCCATTATCTTTATGTTCAATAATTGAACCTACATGTAACGCTAATAGTTTATTATTGAATAGTGTTAAGGCTTCTAATGAAGATGAAAAGGGAATTAGTTTTGAAAATCTTGAATACATATACCATAGCGGGATTATTAACTATTATCGCTTAGATAAAAAGCAACAAATTGAAATTAATAAACAAATTAAGGAAGAGAAATCTAAGTTTTACACTACTTTTTCAGACAAACTTGATTATTTTTATAAAGATAAAGATCTAAAGATAAGTGAAAAATATTCAAAAATTAACGACACATGCTATGAAGCATCATTAAAAGTTGTTGATTTTATCTCTGTTGAAGAAGACTTGAATAGACAAACAAAAGACATAAATGAATTTAAATCGAATAGTAAATTGAATGAGACAGTAAATTTTTGCAAAAATAATTACTTGCTTTATGATGAAACATATGACTTAATTGATAAGCAAACAATAATAGAAACATTTTCTGCTACCTCAAAATCAGCAGTTATTTTGAATACAGGTTTAATTTTAAAAAAGTTTTTAAAATCTACAGAAAAATCTGAAGAAAATAAAGCAAAATTGGATTCAATTTATGTTAATAAGAAAATTTCGATTGATAAGCTTTACCAAGAAGGGAAATTGAAAGTTGGTCAAGATTTAACTGAATATGTAAAAAATAATGATTTAGATATTAATTATGATTATGAAAATTCTCATTTTTTATTACCAAATTTTCATGATTTTGAATATAAAGATAAATTTGATCTATATGTTAAAATTGATTCATTTAATTTTGATTTAAATAAAGGATATGATGTAACATTAAACTTTGGTTTAATTAATAAAGATTTCAAAGATCGCCCAGATTTTGATGATTTTATTATTTGATCTAACGAGAATGAAAGAGTTCCACAATTAGCAAATAGTCAAGAAAAGCAAGAGTTGAAATATTACATGACTCCTTCTAATGAATATTTGCAAAAAGAAGTCAATAGCGCTTTTAAACAAATTAATACAGATTTAAAACCAAAATT
>JAEEGL010803703.1_pt1 | contig 30197 bp, 21 predicted proteins | sample 9134231 | NCBI WGS metagenome assembly JAEEGL01 (sample SAMN16246548, study PRJNA631951) | gut metagenome | biome: gut microbiome; feature: rumen; material: fiber-attached | host: Bos | place: Iran: Karaj | collected 2018-10 | reverse complement strand
GGATTTTCGGACGAACAGATCGTTGTTCCTGCGAGGCAAAGCCCGCAGGTGCTACTATACGTAACAGCAAGGGGTTTAACGAAGCAGGAGCGGCGAGATGCCGTCCGAAAACGTGGTTCGGATAATTCTCGTTACCCTATGGTGTTGCAACGAAATTTATTTCGGAAAGGAGAATTATATGCGGCTGCAGTATGACGATGAAACGCTCGTATATATGACGTTATCGGGCGAACAGAGAGCGTACGAGGAGCTTGTTCTGCGGTATCAGTCCGCCGTGCTCGCGTCCGCCTCGTCGGTGCTCCGCTCCGTTTATTTGGCGGAGGACGCGGCGCAGGACGCTTTTATCGCGGCGTGGATGAAGCTCGATTCGCTTAAAGAGCCGTCAAAATTCGGCGGCTGGGTGTGCCGTATCGCAAAAAACCGCGCCAAAAACATGGCTTTGCGTTACCGCCCGTGGATAGACGTCGGCACGGTTGAAAACACCGTGGAGGACGACGACCCGCGCGTATCGCCCGAAAACGTCACAATTATGAAGGAAGAAAAAGAAGAACTGCACAAAGCGCTGACGACGCTGCCCGAAAAGGTGAGAAACGTAATATATCTGCACTATTTTGAGGGCTTGTCCGTAGCCGAAATAGCCGCTAAGACGGCGGAGCCAGTCGGAACGGTCAAATGGCAGCTTTGCGACGGCAGAAAAAGATTGAGAGGAGAGTTGATAGCTATGAATGAAAACACAAACGACACTCTTGTAATAAGAGTAATGAAAAAGGTAGAGGAATTAAAGCTCTGGGCGGCAAAATCGGATAAAAAGGATTTTGATTTGGCGTATAACGACGTATTATCGGACGTAGAAGCCCTGCCCGAAACAGAAGAAAAATATCACGCCATGGCGGACGTGCTTCTGCGCGGCTTCTGGTGGATAAAAGGTAAGAAAAACGACGAAACGCTCGCCCGCATTAAAGAAGCTGCAGAGCGCGGACACAACGACGAGGCGACGTCTTTTCTGTACGCCAAGGAGGACGAAAAGCTGTCCGGCGACGCGAAGATAGAATTTATACGCGACAAACAAATACCGTCGCTTGAGGGTAAAGACTTTCCGCTTACGCTCGGGGTCGAATGGTATAATTTAGGGCTCGAGTATTTCAGCAAAAACGAGCGCGAGAAGGGCTTTGCCGCATACGAAAAGGCGGCTGAAATACTGCCGAAGGACAGCGTAAATCGCGCGCTTGTTCTCGCAGCGACAGAAGCGGAGCGGGAATTTGATAAAAAATACACCGATAAAGAAACGCATAAGTATTGTTTAGGCGCCGGAGCTTACGAGTTTGTAACGGATAAGGAGGATTTCACTCTCTTATCGTCGCTGTATTCACGTCACCGGCCGTTCAACAACAGAGTTGTCGGCTTCAACAAATTCATCTGCTTCTTTGCCTGCTGTTACTGCGACGGACGCTTTGCCGCAGACGGCAAAAAGCCGGGTTACGTTTACGAGGGTACCGACGGAACGACTCTGACCTTTGTATCCGATAACGAAACCGTAAAAACGCCCGCGGGCACGTTTGATTTCTGCGAGTTATGGGCAATAAAACCCGCGTCGTACCATCAGCCGGAAACGTATCTGACGTATTACAAGCGCGGCGTCGGCATAGTCAAGCACACGCGCCGCGTGATAGACGAGGAGGAAACGGTCGTTTTAAGCGCTTATAACGTCGGCAAAAGCGACCGCCTGCTGCCGCTTGATTTCGGCAGCGAGTGGAAATACGAAAGGCAGTCAGAGACGCCGTCCGTAAACCACGATATACGGATAAAGGTCATAAGCCGAAACGAAAAAAGAGCCGTTGTTTCAATGACGGAATACACGGAGCGGCTTTATTACGATGAAAACTGCTTTTCCGATATGGCGTACGCGGTAAGGTCGGAATATTTTTCAAACGATGACGACACAGTACACGACGTGCGCGGATACGTGGACAACCTTATTAAATCGGCAAAGACAAAGGCGGAAAAGGTACACGCGAAATCAGCCGCCGACGTGATGAGGCGGATAATGGACGAGACCGAGGTGACAAAGGACAGAGCGTACGACAACGCGTGGAATTTCTTTCAATACGGTACGCTGAAAAACAGAAACGGCGATATTATTCAGTACGAAAACCACGATTTCACATTTGAGCTGAAATGTATCGGCCTCGACTGCAAGCCGCTTTTATTCAACGGTATTTACGGCATTTTGCAGTATAACACCGGCTGTTTGTGGTCTGAGCAGTGGGTCGACGGATATACTGTATCAAAGGAAGTGCACGTGATAGGCGCCGAGCCGGTAAAGCTGACGCTGTACGCCGAAAAATGCGGCGAGGTTGAGACGCCGTGCGGCAAATTCGGCGATTGTATGAAAATCACAATCGAAACGGACGGATTCAAGGACGGTTTTTCATACATAGGCGGCAAAAAAACATACACCTTTGCATATGGCGTCGGTATAATAAAAAGTGAAAACCGGTATCTTGAAGGCGGCAAAACCGTAGTATACGAGCTTACGGAGTACGACGGCAAAGGCGACGGATATTTCCCGTATGAAGACGGATTCAGGCGCAAATATGAGCTGAAGAAAAACGATGATAACGAAAACCTCGCCGCCTGTGCCGAATACGAATACGTAAAAGACGGGGGCGGAGATATCGCGGTATTCACCTCCAAGCGCGGCTCGAGAAAGATTTCCAATCCCGGTAGATACTATGAATCGTCCGATGAAAATCAGGCGATGAAGCTGTGGGAGGAGCGTAAATTCGACGAATATTACGCAAAGCAGGGGCTTGTAAATCTCAACGTTCAGCTTCACGCTTTGCTCGACGCGGCGCCGATAAATATGTACGACGGCAGAATGCCGGCGGCGTTCAATCAGTTCGCCATGCGGCTTATGGAGAGCTTCGGCGAGGACGGAGTTCTGCCCGGGATATGGTACGGCTTATACGCTCATAAATGCCTTATTGCCTCCGCCGCGCTGTTCAGTATGGGTGAAAACGAGAAAGCGAAAAAGCACCTTGACACGGCGTTTACGTACTTTGAAAAATGGGCGGAAATACCGAAGGGTACCGAGCTTCCCCTCGGCGCGCCGTGGCTTTTCGGCAGCATTAAGGCGAAAAAAGGAAGCAATCTGTTAATCATGCCGGACGGTACGAAGGAAGAACTGTATGAAAATGACATTTTCAAAGAGCGCCCCTTCTGTGACGTCGCGGGTTATCTTAAAACGTGGGGCTGGTTCGATCCGGTCAAAAACGAGCCGTTTTTCTTGGATTATATAAAGCGGGCGGAAGAATATAAAGTAAAATGAATTGTCCCTTGCGGGACGTTAAAAGGGCTGGCGGTTTTCGTCAGCCCTTTGTCTTTATACCTTTTCCACGCCGAAGACGGAGTCATCTCCGTTTATGTTCCAGTCCTTTACGCAGCCCTTCGGCTCGGTAAACTCTACCGAATCGGCAAGCGTTTCGTCCTTTATCTGGTCCATATTGTTGATGACGTAGGTCTTTATCTTATCGCAGACCTTAAGCGTTACGTTTATCCTGTCCATGACCTCAAAACCGGCGTCCTTACGCATAGTTTGAAGCTTTGAGATAACCTCGCGGACGAAGCCTTCTTCTATCAACGCCTCAGTCAGTTTGGTATCGAGAACTACCGTCACGCCGAAATCGGATACGGATTCGTAGCCCTCGACCTTTGCGGCGTCTATCAGAAGATCCTCTTTTTCTATAAACAGCTCCTGTCCGTCAAGCGTCACCTTCAGTCCGCCCGTCCCGTTTATCTCGTCCATCGCGGCGTTGCCGTCGATAGTCGTAAGATACTCGCGGAACGCGTTTATGTTCTTGCCGAGCTTGCGTCCGAGAGTTTTGAGCTGCGGTTTGAACGAATATGTCGTGAAGGCTCTTAAATCGTCCGTAAACTGTGCTGATTTGACGTTAAGCTCGTCCTTTATTATATCGGTATAGAACTCGTTGAGCTTTGTCGGCGCGTTTATATACATGACCGACAGAGCCTGCCTGTTCTTTATGACGGCGGCGTTTCTGCACGCGCGGCCGAGCGATACTATGTTCACCGCCTCGTCCATCGTCTTTTCAAGCTCTGTATCGATATATTTTTCGTCAGCCGTCGGATAATCGCAGAGGTGCACCGATTCCGGCGCGGTCTTGTCGAGGTTTACGACAAGGTTCTGATATATCTGCTCCGCCATAAACGGGATGAGCGGCGCACAGAGCTTTGCAAACGTCACAAGGCACGTGTAAAGCGTCATATACGCGGCTGTTTTGTCGTCGTCACAGTCTTTCGCCCAGAAGCGCTCGCGGCAGCGGCGGACGTACCAGTTGGAAAGCTCGTCAACGAACTTTTCCATGGCTCTCGCCGTCTCGGTTATCCTGTAATTGTCAAGATGTTCGTCGACAGTCTTTATAAGCGAATTCAGCTTTGAGAGGACCCATTTGTCTATGACCTGCAGTTTGTCATATTCAAGCGTATGCTTTGACGCGTCGAATTCGTCGATATTGGCGTAGAGCACGAAAAATCCGTACGTGTTCCAGAGCGTTCCCATGAATTTGCGCTGTCCCTCGACGACGGCGGCTTTGCTGAAGCGGTTCGGCAGCCACGGCGCGCTGTTGGAATAGAAATACCAGCGTATCGCGTCCGCGCCGTGCGCGTCGAGCGCCTCGAACGGGTCGACGGCGTTGCCCTTGGATTTGGACATTTTCTGACCGTTTTCGTCCTGGACGTGTCCTAAAACTATAACGTTCTTATACGGGCTCTGATTGAACAGGAGCGTGGATTCCGCCATCAAAGAGTGGAACCAGCCGCGCGTCTGGTCTATCGCCTCGGATATGAAATCCGCCGGGAACTGCGTTTTGAAAAGCTCTTGATTTTCAAAGGGATAATGCCACTGCGCAAACGGCATGGCGCCCGAGTCGAACCAGCAGTCTATGACCTCGGGAACTCTGTGCATCATTTTGCCGCATTTCGGGCATTTGAACGTAACGGCGTCTATATACGGCTTGTGAAGCTCCACCTTCGCCGTTTCTGGATCGCCGGTCTTCTCCGCAAGCTCCGCGCGCGAACCGATACATTCAAGGTTGTCGCATTCACATTCCCATATATTGAGCGGCGTGCCCCAGTATCTGTTGCGGGAGATCGCCCAGTCCTGTATATTTTCAAGCCAGTTGCCGAAACGGCCTTTGCCTATTGATTCCGGTATCCAGTTTACCGTGTCGTTGTTCTTTAACAAATCGTCGCGCACGGCGGTCTCTTTTATATACCACGATTCGCGTGCGTAGTAGATGAGCGGCGTGTCGCAGCGCCAGCAGTGCGGATATTCGTGCTCGAATTTGGGCGCGTCGAACAGCTTGCCCTCTTCTTTAAGCTGTCTTATTATCTCTGGGTCTGCTTTCTTGACGAACATTCCCTCGCAGGGAGCGCCGTCGCACATTTCGCCTTTTCCGTTCACGAGCTGGACGAAGGGCAGATCGTATTTTCTGCCGACGTTCGCGTCGTCCTCACCGAAGGCGGGCGCTATGTGGACTATGCCGGTACCGTCGGACATCGTAACATAATTATCGCACGTTATGTAATATCCTTTTTTACCCTGCTTGTCCGCTACGACCTTTGAGCAGTCGAAAAGCGGCTCGTATTCTTTAAATTCAAGGTCCTTGCCCGTGTATTCTTCCAGTATCTCGTAAGCTTTTTCACCGTTCTCCGCTAACTTTCCGAGAACCGTGTCGAGCAGAGCTTTCGCCATATAATAGACGTATCCGTCAACGCATTTCACCTTGACGTAAGTATCGGACGGGTTTACGCAGAGCGCGACGTTTGACGGCAGCGTCCACGGCGTGGTCGTCCACGCCAGAAAGTACGCGTCCTCGTCTTTGCATTTGAATCTGACGACGGCGGAGCGCTCCTTTACGGTCTTGTAGCCCTGCGATACCTCTGCCGACGACAGAGGCGTGCCGCAGCGCGGGCAGTACGGAACTATCTTGAAGCCCTTATATAAAAGCCCCTTGTTCCATATTTCTTTTAAAGCCCACCATTCGGATTCTATGTAATTGTTATCGTATGTGATATAAGGATCGTCCATGTCTACCCAGTAGCCGACCGTGCCGGAGAAATCCTCCCACATCCCCTTATATTTCCATACGGATTCTTTGCATTTCTTTATAAACGGTTCAAGCCCGTACTGCTCTATCTGGTCCTTACCGTTCAAACCGAGGAGCTTTTCGACCTCTATTTCGACCGGCAGACCGTGCGTGTCCCAGCCGGCTTTACGAAGAACGTGATAGCCCTTCATCGTTCTGTAGCGCGGTATCATATCCTTTATAACGCGCGTTAAAACGTGGCCTATATGCGGCTTGCCGTTTGCCGTAGGCGGTCCGTCGTAGAACGTGAAATTCTCTTTGCCCTCGCGCAGCTCCATGCTCTTTTCAAATATCTTGTTTTTCTCCCAGAATTCTCTCACGGCTTTTTCGCGTGAGACGAAATCAAGCGAAGTGTCGACCTTGTTATACATAGTCTCTCCTTAAATCAAAATGCCCTCATAAAATGAGAGCATAGTTATACATTAAACAAAAACATACAAGCATATGCCCCTTCCGTAACGCGGAAGACACGGCGCGGCCTACTCGTTTCCTTTCGGTGCGCTGCTCCGAAGTGATATTCACGTACGCGGCGGGCTGCCGTCTCACACCGTACACGGCTCGCTGACGCTCGTCATTGCTTACGCTACTGTCTTCATCATGGCAGATATGCGGATTATACCACATATTATGTTAATAGTCAAGAGTTTTTTATAAATTTCCGTGTTTAAAATACTGATATATCGGTTCAAATACGATTTCTCCGAAAAATCCGTACGCGCCGATAAGCGTCAGAGGCAGGGTGAGGACAAGGAGCGGTATTTTGATTTTAAGCGGTACCTTTTTCCCCTTTGCCGCGTATTTTATAGCCAGAAAGGAAAGGATTATAACGGGTATGCTTACGATAACAAGCACTATATATGGTAAATACCACGGGATACGTATTGTTTCGTTTAAGAAATTCGGCGCCGCGGAGCCCGACGAATTGAACGATACCGCAAACGCGGTGACTGGCGCCACGAGGGTATACGTCACGACTAATAAAATCCAGCATATCAGAGGAAACACGTTTTTTCTTTTTCTTATAACGTTATCCATACCGCACCTCCCGATATAATTATTATATCACTTTAGTATCTGTTTGTCAACCTTTTTCCTGCTCGACATCTGTCTTTGCGCCATGACGAGACCGTAGTAAATACCTTTTTTGCGCATCAGCTCCTCGTGTGTACCGGTCTCCGCGACGGTGCCTTTATCGAGCACCACGAGAAACGTGGCGTTGCGCAGAGTTGACAGGCGGTGCGCTATCGCTATCGTCGTTCTGTCATTTATCAGCTTTTGCAGCGTGTCCTGTATGTTCTTCTCCGTCTCGGTATCGAGCGACGCGGTCGCCTCGTCAAGTATAAGTATTTTCGGGTCGTGCAGAAGCGCTCTCGCAATCGATATACGCTGACGCTCGCCGCCGGAGAGCGTGTGTCCGTTTTCACCTATCACGGTATCGTATCCGTCGGGCAGTCTCATTATAAAGCCGTGCGCACCCGCCGCCTTTGACGCGGCGAGGACCGTTTCGGGATCACATCCGGGTTTTGCGTACGCAATATTGTCGTATATAGTGCCTTTGAACAAAAACGTCTCCTGCAAAACCACACCCATCTGAGACCGCAGACAGCTCTGCGAAATATCACGCAGATCGACTCCGTCGATTTTTATATTTCCGCCGTCCGGGTCGTACATACGCATTATGAGGTTTATTAACGTTGACTTGCCGACACCCGATCTGCCGACGATGCCGACCATATCGCCCTTTTTGATCTTCAGGTTTACGTGCTTCAGCACGTCGACGCCCTCGTCGTAGCCGAAAGACAGATCGTTTATCTCGATATCTCCGTTTATGTCAAGACCGATCGCGTCCTCTTTGTCGGCTATATCCGGCTTTTCGTCAATAACGTCGAACACCTTGACGACGCTCGTCACGGCGCGCGTGAGCAGGCGCGGCAGGTACGCGAGCCAGTCGATAGGCCCGTAGATGAGCGTGACGTAGGTGGAAAGCATAGCCGCGTCGCCGAGCGTCATCGTCCTGCCGAGTATCTTCGAGCCGGTGTAGTACATAAGGAACAGACTGCCGATATTGAGGATAAACATTATAACGGGGTCCAGGACGTTGAAGATCGTTTCGTTCTTTATCGCGATATCCCTCTCCTCCGCGGCGGCTTTATCGTATCTGTCGTGCTCTTTTTTCTCCGTTCTGTATGCCTTTACGACGCGTATTCCGGAGAAGATATCGAACAGGACGGAGCCGGAGCGCGACTCCGCCTCCCACTGCCTGCCGTAAATCGTCCTGAACACCTCGTTCGACAGATAGATGCCGAAAAGACATACGGGAACGGGTATAAGAATGAGCAAGGCGAGGAACGGATCGTAAATAAACAGTATTATGCTTACGGCGACAAGCAGTATCGCCTGCGTCACGATGTTCGGCATCTGACCTACGACGAAATTTTCGATCACCGCGGTATCGCCGGTGACGCGCCGCATAAGCTCGCCCGAGGTGCGTTGAGAAACCTTTTTTACGGACATCTGCTGTATCTTATCAAATACAAGGCGGCGCAGATCCACTATAAGCCCCGTTCCCGCCTGCATAACGGTGAGGTTGCGGAGCGACGTTATGACCGTCGAGCCTATACGCAGAAGCACCATAAGAAGTACCGTAAACAGAAAACCTCCTATGACTGAGGAAAGTCCGCCGCTCTGCGCCGTTTGCTTTACCGACCCGTTATCTATATACCCGTCCACGAGAAGCTTGTTCACGTAAGGTCCGAGCAGGCTCAGCGCGAACCCCGCGCCGAAAAGGACGACGGAGGCGATCATATACCATTTATACGGCAAGGACATTTTAAACAGCCGCCCGAACATTGATTTTTTGTCCGCGCATTTGACGCAGACGGTCACTCTGCCCTTCAATTCTCTTCCGCATTTTGGGCAGACCTTTACGAGCTTCAGCTCGCTGTCCGGCGTGTATTTCCCCGTTTCCTTATACATCCGGAGTCTGTGCGCGTTTTTGGCGACGATCTCGCTGTCAGACGCCGAGGCGCGGCAGATGAGATGCTCGCCCTCCTTGTCCGTCGCGGTAAGCTCGCACGCGCCGACAAGCATCCTGTACTCGAACTTTTCACAGTCTGATATCGCGTATTTCGATATGAGTTTTGCGTCTGTGTATGACATAACGTACTTTTCCGTTATCAGGACCGCACCGTCAGCAAGCTCGCCGTCGCCGTCTATGTCATATGAAAAAGCCGTGATCACAACACCGTCGTCTTTTTCGTACGGCAGTCTTTTTATAAGGTTTTCCTTTTTTTGCTCCGGTGTTAAAAGCTTCTTTTTCATTTTTACCTTTATAAGAATATTTCTATCCGTTTCGCCGATCTTCTGTCAAGCTTTGACAAAGACGGTATCTCGTATCTGTTTCCGTCTATATCCGTTATGTAAACGCGCTCCTGCGATATTTTAGTTATGCTTTTATACGTATCGCGCACCGTAAATTCACGCTCGCCCGTCTCATCCGTTATGCTCCAGTATGAATAACCGTATTTTTCCTTGACGGAGGATATTTTTTTGACCGTGAATACGTGGTATTTGCGCTTCAGCTCGCGCCGCAGAAGCGCCGCCGTGTCAGCATCAAATCCGTTTATATCGCGTATCATGCCTATTTCGTTATTGTCGCGGTCCTGTACTGAGATATAGTTTTCCGTCATTTCGTTCGGAAAGCTGCGGTGAAGGAATACTCTGTCATATTCCTTCTCATTTGCGTCATCCGGCTTGTATTTCATTGAAACAAAGCCGTTTTTGTCTTCAAACACGGCGTTTTCCGGATCCAGATATTCTATTTCTATAACGTCCGACAAAGCCGTTTTTTTACCGTCTTCCATTATTCTTCAACTCCTATGTTCTTAAGCGCCTCAAGCTGGAGCTTATACAGATTGAAATAGATCCCCTTCTTTCTTATAAGCTCGTCGTGCGTGCCGAATTCCGGCATTTTTCCGTTTTCTATCACAACAAGTTTATCAACGTCGCGCAAAGTCGACAGCCGGTGCGCTATCATTATCGTGGTCCTTCCCTTTGACAAAACGGTCAGAGCTTCCTGAATCCTGCGCTCCGTCTGCGTGTCCATTGCAGCCGTCGCCTCGTCAAGGATGAGTATTCCGGGGTTTAGAAGTACCGCGCGTGCGATCGAAACGCGCTGACGCTCGCCGCCCGACAGCTCCTTGTAGCCGAAGCCGATCTTTGTGTCGTATCCGTCCGGCAGCTTGACTATAAAATCGTGCGCTCCGGATATCTTTGCCGCGGCTATAACGTCTTCAAGCGTCGCGTCGGGGCAGGCGTATCTGATATTATCGGCGACAGTACCGACGAAAAGATACGTTTCCTGCGAGACTATCCCGACGTTTTTCCTCAGTTCTTCAAATGAAAGATCCCTGATATTCACGCCGTCTATAAGTATTTCTCCCGCGTCAACGTCGTACAGACGCATTATGAGGTTGGCGATCGTGCTTTTGCCCGCGCCCGTATGGCCGACTATGCCGATGGAGCGCCCGGCCTCTATATCGAACGATATACCGTCTATCACCTTTTTACCTTTGATATAGGAGAATTCCACATTTTTGAACTCTATTTTACCCTGCATACCGCCGAGTGTGACGGGGTTTTCCTTTTCTCTTACGTCCGGCTCCGCGTCGGCTATCTCAAACAGACGCTCCGCGGCGTTCGTACAGTCGGAGAACCAGTATATCATGTCTACGAACATGAACATCGGCTCGTTCATAAGCGCGGTATACGCGATAAACGCCATAAGCGTACCGTACGTCATACCGTTGTAGCCGGTCATGACCATTATACCGCCGACAGTCCAGACGATGATCCCGGACATAAACATAATTATATCAGCGAGCGGGAAGGCGGTATTGTTGAAGACGGTCACGTTTTTACTGTCAAGCGCAAGACGTTTCGAGCGTTTGTTGAAGCGCTCCGTCTCCTCCCCCTCGCGGGAGAAGGCCTTGACGACGCGGAAGCCCGCAAGAGCGTCGGAAAGCGTGCCGGACATCGCGCGTGACGACGCGTACCGCTTTGAATGAAGCGTCGTCATCCTTCTGAAAAGCTTATAGGTCACAAAAGCGAACGCGGGCATTATTACGACCGTACAAGCGGCGAGAAGCGGATTCATTATAAACATTATTACGAATACGGCTGTTAGCTGAACGGAGTTTTTCAGAAACTCCGGCACGCCGTTGCAGAAAAACCAGTATATGGTGTTTGAATCGTTGTTTATCTGATTCATAAGTCCGCCCGTCTGCCTTGCCGTAAAGAAGGAGAGAGACAAACGCTCTATCGCACCGAAGATCGTCTTTTTAAGGTCGTAGGTGACCTTGCCCGTGACGCGCGCGGAGATTATGCCCGCCGCGGAATTTATGAGAAGCGACAGAACGCGCAGAAGCACGATAAGCATCAAGACGAATAAAAGCTGTCCGTACCATTTATCGCCCTCGGTCAGCACTCTGTCATAGAAGAACGACGTTGAAAAATACGGCGCGGCTACTCCGAGCGCGGAAAGAGCCGCAAGCGAGATAAGGACCGCCGCCATCTGCGGCTTGTATTTCTTTGAAAACTGAAGGAGCCTTTTATATATCTTCGTTTTCTCCATGCATTTGGGGCAGATCTTTCTTTCGGGATCGGGATACCTGCCGCCGCATTTCGGGCAGAAGCAGTCGTTTTTGAAATCCTGCTCATCAATTCCGGTATCCTTTTTCTCGATGTATTTGCCCGCGTATTTTATAAACAGACGGGCGTCGCGTAAAGCGGTTTTCGTCATCATCGCAAGCTCAGTCGTCACTCCGTCGTATTCGCAGATAAGAGACGCGGCGGAAATGTATTCCAAAACCGACAGATTTTTTATTTTTCCGGTCTCGTACTCCGTACAGCCGTATTCGCCGAATATTCTTTTTACGTGTTTCGGCGGCTTTCCGGTAAGAGTTATATTGCCCTCGATGACGTAAAGCTTTTTTTCGGTCAGGATCAGCTTGACGCAGGCTCGGCACATATTTCTGTCAAGGTCCGTCTCTGCGTACACCGTGATATCAGACGGCAAAAGACCGTGTTGCGTAAGCACGGCTTGAAGATCTTCTTTTACCTTTGTTATCTCGACCACGGCTTTTCCTCCCGATTACGATATCTATTTGCCATTATAACAAAATCCCGGCGAAAAGTCAACCTTTAACGCCGGGATTTTATCCGTTATGCTCAAATTTTCTCTTTTTCTTTGACTTCCGCGCCGTCTTTTATCTCAAAAGTATCGTAATACTGCACCTTTCCTATCCTGCAGCCCTCTCCGATCATCACGGTTTTGCCGACGACCAGCGGACATTCCGTGTTTTCAAGGTATATGGAATCTCCCTCGATCGCCTCGTTCACAACGGTAACGGCCGCCTTTCTTGCAAACAATCCGTGCGCTTCCTCTCTTATCTCTATTTTTATATCGGTCCCGCCTATGCTGTTTATGACGTTTGTGAATTTTTTGAAGCCGAGTCTTATACCGACGTTTTCCGCGTTCAGCAGTCCCTTTACGGATAACGGTCCGCTTATGCTGAAATCCTCCGCCTCAATGTCGCCGTCGCAGTCAAATCTGCCGCTTATCTTCGCCGTACCGAATTTTGCGCCGCCTTTAACGTATATGGAGCCTGAAACGCGCGCGTTTTCCGCGGTCACGGAGCCGTCCGTCCTGCAGGTGCCGGAAACGTTCAACAATTCCGACACGAGAAGCTCATCCGCGTGTATCGTCCCCGATACGTGGATTCCCTTTGCTTTAAGATTCCTGAAGCGTCCGGAGCCCGAAATATGCACCTCTCCCGTACATTCCACGTTTCCCTCCGCTCCGACGGAACCGGAGGCGTGCAAAGCGGCGCATCTCATATCCCCGTCGATTATACCGCTGCCCGATATAAGTATCTCATTATCGTAATCTCCGCCGCTTATCGTTCCGCTGCCTGATATTTTCATTTGTTTTCACCCTTTCTCAATATAAATATTGTCGTTTCGTTTTCGTTTGTAACGTACGCTTTACGAATCTCGCTCATTTTGAATCTTGTTGTACCGAAATCCGTCTCAACGGTCAGATACGATTCTTTTTCTTCTTTTTCCCTGTATCCGTCCGCAAGCTCGGACAGCGAAGCGCCGTCCTTCATATTCAATATCTGCTCTACCCGCTCACATATCAGTCTTCTCGGAAAAAACGTTTGCTGACCCGTCGGCGACGAAGTCTTTACAAACCAGTCGTCCGGGATTAGTCCCATACGCTTCCAGCGGTATAGCGCGCCGTAGGAAATGCCGTATTTTGAAAGCAGTTCCTTTTTTGATATCATATCGTTTTCGTCCACCTGATCACCTCCGTAACATTGTTACGCTGACATTATAGCATAACATTGTTACGTTGTCAATACCTTTTTTGAAATTACATAAAAAACCGGGCGTTTCCCTCTGCGGAAAACGCCCGATTATGTTTTCTTTGTCAATTTTTGATTTTTAACTTAATAAATTCCGCTCCGGCAAGCGATAACGCCATGACCGCCGCGCAGACGACCGACACGGTCCTGACGTCGATCGAGGTATCGGGCGCTTCATGATCGCCCGGTCCGTCCGTTTCTATCGCGGGCTCCGTTTCGCCCTCGTCGAGGATATACGCCGCCGGGAAAAGCGACGCGTCCTTTCCCGCGTCCGCGTTCTCCGTAGTCGAAAAGCCGGATATACCGCGTCCGAACTGAACGTACGCCTGCCTGCCGTTGTAATAATCGCCGAGCGACAGGCTGAAGCAGAACAGGAACGAGTCGTCCTCCTCCGCGCCGAAGGCTGAAAGCGGTACCGCAGTCTCATACGTCAGTATACCGTTTTCATAGACCGCGGCGAAGCTTCCGCCGGCTTCGTAATCTCTGTCCATAAAACTGCGCCAAACGTAGCTCTCACCGTCCGGTCTGACGCCGAATTCAAGCGCTTCCCTGCCCTTTGAGCCGGTTTTGGCAAGCGATATGAGAAGCGAGGTCTGTCCCCACATACTCTTGGGCTCGCCGTATACCGCGTAATGATCCTTTTCGAGCGGTACGGTCACGGCAAAGAAGAACGTGCCGCCGCACACCGCGCCGTAAGCCGAAAATTCCGTATTCTTTATCCTGCTCCAGTCCGTTTCGCTTCCGACTATGCGGGATATGCTTGAGTTTTTGATGTGCAGCGCCTTGTATTCCCCGTCGCCGATCACACCGTCCGTATCGGGCGGAGTTTCGGTTCTGTATACGCCGATCTTTATATCCCCGTCTTTCGGCGGGTCTTCTATAAGCGCGCGGCAAAAAACGGAGACGACAAACGGTAAAATGAGAGTGAAAACAATAATAGAGACGATTTTCTTCATTTACCGCGTACCTCCGTTTGATTTTATGTTATTTGGGTCGTGTCAAAGCTTACAGCAGTACGTTTTATCTCCGTTTTCCCTTATCTCGGAAACAGCTTTTTTCATATCGGGCGCGCCGAATATCGCGGACCCCGCGACTATGACGTTTGCGCCGACGCTTGTAACGAGATCGACGTTCTTTGCGGAAAGTCCGCCGTCGACCTCTATATCTATACCGTATCCGCTCTCGTCAACGAGTTTTTTGGCGATTCTTGTGCTCTCGATCGCCGACGGGATGAAGGACTGACCTCCGAAGCCCGGCTCAACGGACATTATGAGTATCATATCTATATACGGCAGATACGCCTTCAGCACGTGCGGATCGGTCTTCGGCTTTACGGATATCGCCGCCTTTATGCCCTTGCTTCTTATGTATTCCAGCGTTTCGATCTGATTGTCGCACGCCTCGTGATGTATGGTTATGCCGTCCGCTCCGGCTTTTACGAAATCGTCTATATAACGCATCGGATCGACGATCATAAGATGAACGTCAAAAAACTGATCCGTCGTTTTTCTTATGCATTTGTATACGGGCGCGCCGAAAGAGATGTTCGGCACGAATATCCCGTCCATTACGTCTATATGTATATATTCCGCTCCCGCTTCCTTTGTCTGTGTTATCTGTTCTCCGAGCTTTGAAAAGTCCGCGGAAAGTATGGATGGCGCGATTTTTATCATGGCTTCTCCTTTTAAATCAAGTGATCGGTATATAACATAATAAGTATAAAACTCCGGTTTTGATTTTTCAATATCCAAAATGTAAAATAATATATTTCATACAAATTTATATTTTATCGGTTTTATATATTGAAATATTCATTTTAATGTTATATAATATATTGAAAACGCATTTATTTATCACGTCGGGTCTTATATATGAGCGAAATCGAAAAAGCCAAACAGAACTTCCATAACGGAAGCAACTATAAAGCATACGAATATCTGGGCGCGCACAAGGCGACGGACAAAAACGGTCTGACTTATACCGTTTTCCGCACGTGGGCGCCGAACGCTGACGCGGTCTTTGTGACGGGCGACTTCAACAACTGGAGCGAGAAATGTCCGATGAAGCGCGTTACCGAAAAAGGGATATGGGAAGCAAAGGTCAGGCTTGACTTCAAAAACGAAGACAAGCTGAAATACAAGTACCTTATAATGAACGGCGAAAAAGCCGTTTTCAAGGCCGACCCCTACGGCTTCCACGCCGGGACGCATGAGGAGACGTCCACGTATCTTTACGAGCTGCCCGATTTTACATGGACGGACAGCGGTTTTCTGAATCTCCGCAAAAAAGAGATGTATCCGACGGAGACAAAGCCCGCTTATTCCACGCCTATAAACATATACGAGGTGCACGCGGGCTCGTTTATGCGCAAGAGCGGCGGCGGTTATCTTTCTTACCGTGAGCTTGCGGACCGCCTCGGACCGTACGTAAAACGTATGGGCTATACGCACGTTGAGCTTTTGCCGATAGCCGAGCATCCACTTGACGAGAGCTGGGGCTACCAGATATGCGGCTTCTTTGCGCCCACCTCCCGCTTCGGTACGCCGGAGGATCTTATGTACTTTGTCAACAAGCTCCACTCATACGGCATAGGAGTGCTGCTCGACTGGGTGCCGGCGCATTTCTCGAAGGATGAACACGGCCTGTCAGATTTTGACGGCGGCTGCTGTTACGAATACCGCGCAAAGGACAAAAAAGAGCATAAGGTATGGGGCACGCGCTTCTTTGATCTCGGGCGTCCGGAGGTCCGGTCTTTTCTGATATCGAACGCTCTGTACTGGCTCGGCGAATACCATATTGACGGCCTGCGCGTCGACGCGGTCGCCTCCATGCTCTACCTCGATTTTGACAGACAACCGGGCGAATGGACGCCCGCGCATGACGGCACGAACAAGAATTACGACGCGATAGACTTTATAAAAAAGCTGAACTGCAAGGTGTTTGAAAACTTCGGCGACGCGCTTATGATAGCCGAGGAATCCTCAGCGTGGCCGATGGTGACGAAGCCCGTTTATTTAGGCGGTCTCGGCTTCAGCTTCAAATGGAATATGGGCTTTATGAACGATATGATGCAGTACATATCCGCGGATCCGCTTTTCAGAGGGAAGATGCACAAATGCATCACGTTTTCCCTTATGTATTCGTTCTCGGAGAATTTCATCCTCGCCGTATCTCACGACGAGGTCGTTCACGGCAAAAAATCCCTGCTTGACAAAAACTTCGGCGACTACGAACAGAAATTTGCGGGAATGCGCTGTTTTATGACGTATATGATGTGTCACCCGGGCAAAAAACTGACGTTTATGGGTACGGAATACGGTCAGTTCCGCGAATGGGACTGCACAACGCAGCTTGAATGGTTCATGACCGGATACGAACGCCACGCGGATCTTTTGCGCTTCACCTCGTCTTTGAATCACTTCTACCTTGATACGCCCGCATTATGGGAACGTGACCTTTCGTGGGACGGTTTCAAATGGGTAAAAGCGGACGAGGCCGAAAAAAACGCGGCGGTCTTCCTGCGGTACGGCGCGGACGGGCAGTTCGTTCTGTGCGCTTTCAACTTCTCCGCCGTTCCCATCAGAAATCTGAGGACCGGCGTTCCGGAGCCGGGGCTTTACAGAGCCTGCTTCACTACCGCGCCGTCGCCGGGGCTTCCGGTGCCGGCGAAACCGGTCAGATCGGACGGATTCGATCACAGCGTCAATATTTCCCTGCCGCCGTTATCCGCCGCCGTGTATAAATGCGAAACCTTATAATCAATAATATTTCAACATAAAGGAGATTAAGCCATGCTGCAAAAGAAGGAATGCGTTGCCATGCTGCTTGCGGGCGGTCAGGGCAGCCGACTGTATAATCTTACCGAGAAGAACGCCAAGCCTGCCGTTCCTTTCGGCGGCAAGTACAGGATCATCGACTTTACGCTCTCAAACTGCGTCAATTCGGGTATAGACACCGTCGGAGTGCTTACTCAATACCAGCCTTATGTGTTAAACGAATATATTGGAAGCGGACAGCCGTGGGACCTTGACAAGACCTACGGCGGCGTCAAGATCCTTCCCCCGTATCAGCGCGCGAACGGCGCGTACTGGTACAAGGGCACGGCGAACGCCATTTATCAGAATATGGGCTTTGTGGAAAGGTACGATCCGGATTACGTGCTAATCCTCTCGGGCGACCATATTTATAAAATGAATTACAACAGGATGCTCGATTTCCACAAGGAGCACGGCGCGGACTGCACGATAGCGGTCATAGACGTTCCGTTGTCTGAGGCGTCGCGCTTCGGCATAATGAACACGAACGACGACGGCTCGATATACGAATTTGAGGAAAAGCCCGCAAACCCGAAGAGCACGAAGGCTTCCATGGGCATATACATTTTCAACACCGCGATGCTGAAAAAGTATCTTGAGGAGGACGACAATGACCCCGCCTCCGCAAACGATTTCGGCAAGAACGTCATACCGAAGATGCTCGCGGACGGCGCAAGGATGTTCGCATATCAGTTCGTCGGCTACTGGAAGGACGTCGGTACGATACAGAGTCTCTGGGAGGCGAATATGGACCTCACGGGCGAGGAACCGAAGCTTGATCTGCGGACGCCCGAAATGCGCATACTTTCAAGGAACTCAACGCGTCCGCCGCATTTTGCGGGAGAGAACGCAAAAATAGTGAACTCGCTCGTTACGGAGGGCTGTGAAATATACGGTACCGTTATAAACTCCGTTCTGTTCGGCGGCGTGAAGGTCGCTGAGGACGCGACCGTCCGTGACAGCGTTGTGTTCGAGGAGTGCGAGATAGGCGAAGGCAGCGTCGTTGAATACAGCATACTCGACTGCAGGACGGACACGGGAAAGGATTGCAGGATCGGCGAGCCGATAAACTCCGGCAAGGGTATCGCCCTGCTCGGTGCGGATATGTATATACCGGACGGTACGGTGATCGGCGGCGGCGTTATGACGAGCGATTATAAAAAGGAGGGCAAATAAATGTCTGTTACGGGAATAATCTTTTCAAACATACACGACAACAACCTGCCGGAGCTCACGCGCGTGCGCACGATGGCGTCCGTCCCGTTCGGCTGCAGGTACAGATTTATAGATTTTACCCTGTCCAATATGGTTAACTCCGGCGTAAAGAGCATAGGAATAATAACGCAGGAGAATTATCAGTCGCTTGCCGACCATATAGGTACCGGTAAGGACTGGGACCTTGCGTCAAGGTCCGGCGGTATAAAGCTCATTTCCCCGAACATAACGGCGTTCGCTCAGGACAACAGACGCGCGTACGTCACGACGAGGCTTGAATCGCTGAAATCAGCGACCGTATACATCTCAAGCAGAAATGAAGATCTTGTCGTTCTCTCCGACTGCGACGTGATCTGCAACGTAGACTTTTCCGATATGATCTCCTTCCACGTAAAAACGGGAGCGGATATAACGCTCGCGGTCAAGAAAACAACGCTTTCGACGGAGCTTGCGGAGAAAAACGTTATAATCAAATCGGATAACGACGGCAGGGTAAACGACCTTCTCGTATATCCGCGCGACGTGACGGGCGACCACGATATAAGCCTGAACATCATGGTGATGAAGCGCGAAAAGCTACTTGATATAATAGCCGACGCGTCGGCTCACGGATACACCTCCTTCAACACGGACGTTCTGCTTAAAAACATAAATTCATATAAGATAATGTCGTATTCATACGAGGGCTATTTCGCCTGCGTCAGCTCGCTTGCGGAGTATTACGCCTGCAGTATGGAGCTTTTGAACCCGGACGTGTTCCGCGCTCTGCTCGGCGTTAAGGACAGACCGGTGTACACGAAGGTACGCAACTCGCCGCCTACGAGATACGACGAGGGCAGCTACGTCAGAAGCTCGCTTCTGGCTGACGGCTGTGTTATACGCGGCACGGTGGAAAATTCCATAATTTTCCGCGGAGTTACGGTAGACAAGGGCGCCGTGGTCAGAAACTCCGTCGTAATGCAGGGCGGATACATAGGAAAGAACTGCAGTATAAACTGCTCCGTTCTGGATAAAAACGCAATGATACAGGAGGGCAGGAATCTATCGGGTCATCAGACGCTTCCGTTTTACGTACCGAAGAATTCCATAATCTGATAAACGTATGAAGATACTTTACACCGCCTCCGAGGTTTTGCCTTTTTCCTCCTCCGGCGGACTTGCCGACGTTATGGGCTCGTTGCCTCAGGCTCTTAAAAGGCTTTATCCGGACTGCGACGTGAGAGTCGTTTCCCCGCTCTATTCGTCTGTAAAAAGCGGATACAGGGAACAGATGAAAAAGGAATGCGAATTCAAAATAAGGCTCAGCTGGCGCGAGCAGTACTGCGGCATTTACAGTCTGGTCTCAAACGGAGTCACGTATTACTTTATAGACAACGAATACTATTTCAAGCGCGGCTCGCTTTACGGCAATTACGACGACGGCGAGAGATTCGCATATTTCTGCATGGCCGTAATGCACCTTATGTCCGAGCTTGACTATTACCCCGATATCCTTCACGCAAACGACTGGCAGACGGCGCTCACGGTCATATACCTTAAGACAAAATATTCGATGTACGAAAAATACCGCGATATAAAAGCGGTGTTCTCGATACATAACATACTGTTTCAGGGGCAGTTTGACTTTGCTATCCTGGGCGACGTTTTCGATATCGCTCCCGGCATCGCACCCGTCGTCGATTACAACGGCTGCATAAATCTCATGAAAGGCGCGACAGTCTGCGCAGACAGCGTAGTCACCGTCTCCGAAAGATACGCGGAGGAGATCAAAACAAGCGAATACGGTCACGGGCTTGAGGGCATGATGCGGCTGTATTCCTGCAAGCTCTACGGTATTTTAAACGGTATAGACTACGATTACTACAATCCTTTGACAGATAAAGCGATAGTCAAAAACTACAGTTACAGAAGCACCGCGCGCAAAAAGATAAACAAGACAGCTCTTCAAAAGGAATACGGTCTGCCGGTCAACGCCGATATACCGATGATCTCCGTCATAAGCCGTCTGACCGACCAAAAGGGGCTTGATCTCATTGCCGAAAAGGCGGACGAGCTGCTTTCCGACAACGTACAGCTGGTCGTTCTCGGCTGCGGCGACGTTTATTACGAGAGCTTTTTCAAACAGCTGGAGGAGCGTCACAGGGATAAGATGCGCGCGCTGATAACGTACGACAAGGATCTTTCCAAAAAAATATACGCTTCCTCCGACGTATTCCTTATGCCGTCCAAAACGGAGCCGTGCGGTCTGTCGCAGATGATAGCGTCCAGATACGGCGCGGTGCCCGTGGTGCGCGAGACCGGCGGGCTTTACGACTCGATCAAGCCGTACAGATACGTTGACGGAAAGCATATAGGAAACGGCTTCACCTTCGCGTCGTACAACGCGCACGATATGCTGTACGTACTGCGCGAGGCGCTTGCAACGTATCAGGCGAAGCAGGAGTATGCGGAGCTTACCGCCCGCGTTATGAAATGCGATTTTTCATGGAACACCTCGGCGCGGAAATACGCCGATCTGTATAATTCACTAACACCCGAAAGGCGAATAACCAAATGACAGAACCCGAAATAAAACAACAGATATGCGAAAAGCTGGATAAGTATTTCGCAACTACACCCGAGCTTGCGACGGACGAGCAGATGTATAACGCCACTCTTATGTCGATACGCGAGCTTCTTATGAAAAATTTCAACGGCTTTGAGAAGAAAACGTCCGAGACGGGCGCGAAAAAGGCGTACTATATGTGTATGGAATTCCTTATAGGTCCGTCTCTCAAGGCGAATTTATGCAATCTCGGATTATACGGACAGTACGACAGCGTGCTCTCCTCTCTCGGCTTCTCGCTCAGATCGTTTATCGACAGAGAGGCGGATCCGGGTCTCGGAAACGGGGGCTTGGGCAGGCTCGCCGCGTGCTATATGAATTCTCTTACGTCGCAGGGCTACGCCGCGACGGGTCACTGCATCTGCTATGAATACGGCTTATTCAAGCAGAAGATAGTTGACTGCGAGCAGGCGGAGCTGCCCGATATATGGCTTCCGACCGGAGAAACGTGGCTCGTTCCGCGTACCGACCAGGCTGTCACCGTGCAGTTCGGCGGTCACGTTGAGGAGATATGGCGCGACGGCAGGATGTATATAGAATACCACGACGCGGACGAGGTGGAAGCGGTGCCTTACGATATGCTGATATCCGGCTCCGACACGAACGCGGTCAACAATCTACGTTTATGGCGCGCGCGTGATTTCAGAAGCTTCGATATGAAGGCGTTTTCCCAGGGCAGATATCTGAAAGCTCTTGAGGAAAGCACGAACGCGGAGCTTATCTCAAAAGTTCTGTACCCCTCCGACGAGCACGACGCCGGCAAGCTCCTCCGTCTTACCCAGCAATACTTCCTCGTCTCGGCGGCTTTGCAGAACATCCTGCACGATCATCTTGAAAAGCACGGCACGGCGGACGATCTGCCCGATTTTGCGGCGATACACATAAACGACACTCACCCCGCCATGTGCGTGGCGGAGCTTATGAGGCTTCTGCTTGACGAGTGCGATTACAGCTGGGAGCACGCCTGGGATATCACGACAAGGACGATGTCTTATACGAACCACACCGTTATGCCCGAGGCGCTCGAGGTCTGGCGGCAGGATCTTTTCAGGCTCAAGCTGCCGAGGATATATTCGATAATCTGCGAGATAAACAGAAGATTCTGCGAGGATCTCTGGAACAACCACACGCACGACAGAGACAGGATAAACCGTATGTCGATAATCGGCGGCGGCACGGTGAGGATGGCGAATCTCTCCGTCATCGGCTCTCATACCGTAAACGGCGTTTCCGTCCTTCATTCGGATATACTGAAAAAAACCGTCTTCTCCGATTTTTATGCAACGGAACCGGAGAAATTCACAAACGTTACAAACGGTATAGACCACAGACGCTGGCTCCTATATTCAAACAAGGGGCTTTCCTCTCTGCTTGACGAATGTATAGGCACGGGCTACAGAACGAACACGGAGCTTTTGTCGGAATTTTCCAAATTCAGAGAAGACGACTGCGTGCTTGACAGACTTACCGAGATAAAAAAAGAAAACAAGATAAGACTGGCGGAATACGCAAAAGCGAAAAAGGGCGTGATTATAGACCCGAACTCCGTCTTTGACGTGCAGATCAAGCGTATGCACGAATACAAGCGTCAGCTTCTGAACGTCATACGCATAATATCGCTTTATAACGCCATACTTGAAAATCCGGATATGGATATGGTCCCTCAGACGTTCATCTTCTCCGCGAAAGCCGCGCCGGGTTATTATCACGCAAAACAGATAATCAAGCTTATAAACCGCCTGAGCGCGGATATTGCAAAGCGTCCCGAATTCAAGGAAAAGCTGTCCGTCGCGTTTCTTGAAAACTACTGCGTATCGCTTGCCGAGATACTGATCCCATCGGCTGAAATATCGGAGCAGATCTCGTTATCCGGCAAGGAGGCGAGCGGTACCGGCAATATGAAGCTTATGATGAACGGCGCGGTCACGATAGGCACGCTTGACGGCGCGAACGTTGAGATGTACGAGGCGCTCGGCGGCAATTCGTTCTATCTGTTCGGTCTGACGGCAAAGGAGGTCGACGAGCTCTGGGCGTCGGGTTACTCCTCCGCTTCGTATTACAACAAATCGGAAATACTGCAGGGCGTTATAAGGACTCTCAACCGGGGATTTGACGGCGTTTCGTTCTCCGACTTCTCACAGTATCTGTTATACGCCAAGGGAATACCCGATCCGTATATGTGCTTTGCCGATTTTGCGTCATACAACGACACGCACAACAGAATGACGGAGGATATGAAGGACGAGCGCAGATGGGCGCAGATGAGTTTGGACAACATAGCCGCGTCCGGCATATTCTCCTCCGACCGTTCCGTACGCGAGTACGCGGACAATATATGGCACATCAAACCGGTAGTTTGATCAAAAACCTGAGAATTCCAAGGATGTTTATATGATAAAATTATACGAAAAAGGCGTAAAGCTGAAAAACGGCGGATTTGAAGAAAGCGCGGACACCGCGTCAAGAGAAAAAACGATAGCTTACAAGATCCTGTACGCGCACAGCAAAACAAAGGGCGATAAGCTCAGAATAACATTTGACGCAATGGCGTCGCACGATATAACGTACGTCGGTATAATACAGACGGCGAGAGCCACGGGCGCGCTGAAGGAATTTCCGATACCGTACGTTCTGACGAACTGCCACAACTCTCTTTGCGCGGTAGGCGGTACGATAAACGAGGACGACCACAAGTTCGGTCTGTCCGCGTGCGTAAAATACGGCGGTATATTCGTGCCCGCGCACGAGTCCGTTATCCATTCGTATATGCGCGAAAACTATGCGGGCTGCGGCAAAATGATTATCGGCTCGGATTCGCACACAAGATACGGCGCGCTCGGCACGCTCGCGGTAGGCGAGGGCGGTCCAGAGCTTGTTAAACAGCTCGTGGGAATGACCTACGATATTGACGCGCCGCAGGTGATAGCCGTAAAGCTGACCGGCAAACCCGCGCCGGGCGTAGGTCCGCACGACGCGGCGATAGCGCTTATCGGCGCGGTGTTCAAGAGCGGCTTTGTAAAAAACAAAGTGCTTGAATTTATAGGCGACGGCATCAAAAATCTGCCCATGGAATACAGAAACGGCATCGACGTTATGACTACTGAAACAGCGTGCCTGTCCTCTATCTGGGAGACGGACGAAAAGACAGAAGAATACCTCGCAAAGCACAACAGATTGGGCGAATACAAAGAATTGAAAGCCGAAGACGGCGCGTATTACGACGGAGTGGTCGAGCTCGATCTGTCTGAATTAGAGCCGATGATAGCCGTCCCGTTCCATCCGTCGAACGCCTATACGATACGCGAATTCAACGAAAACGCGGCGGATATACTCCACGGCGTTGAAAAGTACGCGAAAGAAAACTTAGGCGCCGCTGATTTTACTATAGCAAAAAAGATAAAAGACGGAAGACTGTTCGTCGATCAGGGCGTAATCGCAGGATGCGCGGGCGGCACGTTCGACAATCTCTGCGCCGCCGCCGATATACTCGACGGACAAAGCACGGGATGCGGTGAATTTGCGTTATCCGCGTACCCCGCAAGCCAGCCGGCTTACCTGCAGCTTATAAGGAACGGCGCGGCGGAGAAGCTTATGTCGGCGGGCGTGACGCTGCGCACGGCGTTCTGCGGTCCGTGCTTCGGCGCGGGCGACGTGCCGTCGAACGGCTCGCTTTCGATACGCCATTCAACGAGGAATTTCCCAAACCGCGAGGGCAGCAAACCCGGAAACGGTCAGTTTGCGGCAGTCGCGCTTATGGATGCGAGGAGCATCGCCGCCACGGCGAAAAACGGCGGCAGACTTACCGCGGCGACGGAGCTTGACGTAAAATATAACGATTATGAATATAAATACGACGATACGCCGTACAAAAACCGCGTTTACCGCGGTTACGGCAAGGCGAAGCCCGAAGCAGAGCTGAAATACGGTCCCGGTATAGCCGACTGGCCGAAAATACCGCCGCTTCACGACGACGTGCTGCTTGAAGTCGCGGCGTACATCACCGATCCCGTCACGACGACGGACGAGCTTATCCCGTCGGGCGAGACGTCTTCGTACCGTTCCAACCCCTACAAGCTCTCCGAATTCACGCTTTCAAGAAAAGTTCCGGAGTACGTCGGGCTTGCAAAGCGCGTAAGGGATATCGAAGCGAAACGCGAAAGCGGTGAGGACGTATTTGATAACGAATATAAATTCGTCTCCGACGCGCTCGGTTTCAAGCCGGATATGAGCAAAACGCAGATAGGCTCGATAGTCTGCTCTCTCTGCCCGGGCGACGGCTCGGCGCGCGAACAGGCGGCGTCTTGTCAGCGCGTGCTCGGCGGCCTTGCGAACGTATGCGTCGACTACGCAACTAAAAGGTACAGAAGCAACCTTATAAACTGGGGTATGCTCCCGCTCAGATACGGTACGGAAAAAGTCCCCGCGCTTAAAGCCGGCGACGTGATATATATAAAAGGCGCCGCTGACGCGATAAGGAACAAAGTCTCAGAATTAAAAGGAATAATTATATATAAAGACGGAAAAACCGAAAACCTGCCGCTTCTCCTCCCCCCGCTTACCGACGAGGAGCGTGAGATCATCCTCTCCGGTTGTCTTATAAACAGCTGCGGAAAAAGATAAATAAAAAAGGACTTAGTATGAAAGAAAACGCGTTTACAACCCGGGTGTTTCCGCGTCCTCCGCTTTTAGGCGAGCCGCCGAAAAAAGGCTTTATATGGATACTTGAAGTACTTATCGCGTTATTGGTATATTACGCGGCAAGCATTCCCATATCCGTTATGACTTCTCCGTTTATCGCCGTTTATACGATCAAAAATTTCGATCCCCGCGCTGTTATGCCGGATATCGAAAAATTCGATCTGAACGGTATTGCAGAATACGTTAAAAACTTATACGAGGCCGTAAAAACGCTGCTTGAGAATATACCGGCGTGGATAACGCTGATAACGCTTTTTTCATTCGCTTTCATAACGCTTGCCGTAATTATTTACCGCGTCAAGATTAGAAAAGGCACGCTGTACAGTCTCGGCGTAAAAAAAGCCGGAGCCGTAAAAAATTACGCCGCCGGTTTGCTTATCGGTTTTATCCTCTTCTCCGCCGCCGTCGGCATGGGGCTATTGACGAAAGGTCTTGAATTTACGGGATTTGCGGGATTCAGTATTTCAAATACCGTCTATCTTTTCCTGTTCCTTCTCGGCTATTTCGTGCAGGGTATGGCGGAGGAAATGCTTTGCAGAGGGCTTTTGATGACGTCGATTTCGCGTCGGCACAGCGTTTTATGCGCGGTTATCGTCAATTCCGTTTTCTTTGCGCTTTTGCATATCGTAAATCCCGGCATTTCTCTGCTCGCGTTTATAAATCTGTTCCTGTTCGGCGTGTTCGCCTCGCTGGTGATGATAAAAACGGATAATATATGGATGGTATCGGCGATCCACACGGTATGGAATTTCACGCAGGGCAACGTTTTCGGCATAAAAGTCAGCGGCAGCGCCTACGTTCCGTCCGTAATGAAAGTTGTCTCCTCCGGCAGTAAGTTCATAAACGGCGGAGATTTCGGGCTTGAAGGCGGAATTTGCGTGACAATAGTACTCCTCATCGGCATTGTGATTTTCGCTCTGATAAAGCCTAAGGAAAAAGAGCTTTCTGCATTTGATTTTTCATCAAATTTGTCAAAAACGTCAAGCGATAACACAAAATAGGTAATAATTTGAATTTACTTAACAAATTTTGTATTGAATAAAAAACGCACGCGATATATAATAGCTTGAAAAACATAAAAATTAAATATTTGGAGGAATTCAAAATGTCAGTAAGAGTTGCAATTAACGGTTTCGGCAGGATCGGACGCCTCGCGTTCCGTCAGATGTTCGGTGCAAAGGGCTACACCGTAGTCGCCATCAACGACTTAACGAGCCCCGCAATGCTCGCTCAGCTTCTCAAATATGATACCGCGCAGAAAGGCTACTGCGGCGTTATCGGCGAGAACAAGCACACCGTCACTTCCAAGGAACCCGAATACGCGGAAGACGGCAAGACCGTTGTAAAGCCCGGCTCCATCACGGTAGACGGCAAAGAGATCACTATCTACGCAGAGCCCAAGGCGGCTAACCTCCCCTGGAAGAAGCTCAGAGTCGACGTCGTTCTCGAATGCACCGGTTTCTATACCAGCAAGGCTAAATCTCAGGCTCACATCGACGCGGGCGCCAAGAAGGTCGTTATATCCGCTCCCGCCGGCAACGATCTGCCCACAATCGTTTACAACGTAAACAACAACGTGCTGAAGCCCGAAGATACCATAATCTCCGCCGCATCCTGCACGACCAACTGCCTGGCTCCGATGGCTAAGGCTCTGAATGACGCTTTCCCGATAGTTTCCGGTATCATGACGACCGTTCACGCCTACACCGGCGACCAGATGATACTTGACGGTCCGCACAGAAAGGGCGATCTGCAGAGAGCCCGCGCCGGCGCCGCCAACATCGTTCCGAACTCCACCGGCGCCGCCAAAGCGATCGGTCTCGTTATCCCCGAGCTGAACGGCAAGCTCATCGGCTCCGCTCAGAGAGTTCCGGTAGTTACCGGCTCCACCACGATCCTCGTAGCGGTCGTTAAGGGCAAGGACGTAACCAAAGAGGCTATCAACGCCGCTATGAAGGCTCAGTCCTCCGAATCCTTCGGTTACACCACCGAGAAGCTCGTTTCCAGCGACGTTATCGGTATGACCTACGGTTCTCTGTTTGACGCCAACCAGACGATGGTGACGAAGATAGACGACGACACCTATCAGGTACAGGTAGTTTCGTGGTACGACAACGAAAACTCCTACACCTCCCAGATGGTCAGAACGATCAAATACTTCGCAGAGCTCAAATAATTGAATCCGATACAAAAAAGACGCGCCCCGTGCGCGTCATTTTTGCGTTTATTCAAATATTGATAAAAGGTCAGAAAGGTTATCTATCGTAAAATCCGGTATATCGTCGTTACACTTTGGTTTCATATAAGCGGCGAGCCCTTTTTTTATTCTTACCGTCGTCATTTTAAGCTCGTTTGCGGGCCTAATATCGTTATCAAGTCTGTCGCCTACCATAACGGCGTTTCCCGTTTTACATTCTGCCGAATCCAAAGCAAACATAAATATACGTTTATCCGGTTTTGATACGCCAAGCTCCGCGGAGGAGGCGATAACGTCAAAATATTCGCCTATATTCCACGACTTCAGCCGTTCTTTTACGCCGGGCTCCTGATTTGCTATTATACCGAGCTTGTAACCTCTGTTTTTAAGCTCCGATAAAGTCGTTTCTGCGTCGTCAAACGGCTTTTCATCCTCGCAGTGCCACGGAGTTTTAACAAGGCCGTATAATTCAATCGCTTTATTGTCACCGTTATATCCGTCTTTTCCGTATTGAATACGTTTATTCCAAATCTCATCAAATGAAATATCCGTACCTGAAATCATGTCTTTTATCCGATGCCGGTACGCTTCATCCTCGTCAACCAACGTTGAACCAACATCAAAAAACAACCACTTAATTTCTTTTTGATTTTTCATCATTTAACATCGGATTTCGGTTGTCCGTACTCGCGTTTCATAGCTTCGGCTGAAATAACCCATTGTTTTCCGAATTTGCACGCGTCAACGCCGTTTACAAGTTTACCGTATGAAATAGCTTTGCGCAAGGTGCTTTCGTTCAGACCCCATAACTGCGTTGCGTCTGTAAAGGCAATAAGGTCGTCAAACGGCGTTTTTACTGTTTTTCCGTTTTCGTATAATTCATTACACGAAATATCAGCATCATCATTCCATATTACACCATATCCGCCGACGTCAACTTCGACTCCGTTAAAAAACTCCGGCGAGTTTTTGAAAGTCTTGAACATCGCCCATTTTTCGATCAGCGGCTTAACGTCGTATATCTTTGTCACGCCCTCCGAAAATTGAACGCTTAAACGAAAATCCGGCAAAGCGCTGACTGCTTTTATCTTGTGAAACATAAAATCAACTCCTTATTCAAGCGGAGAAAGAGCCTTGAACTCCTGCGTCTCCCAAATGTGTAAAAGTTCAGCCTTGTGCAGCTCCGTCCATTCCGAAACCATTGATAACGCTTTCGGCGGCAAATGACCTTCTATTATTTTTCCGGTCTGAATATCTATGGCGGCAACATCGTCGCCATATAACGCGTGTATGTGCGGCGGATTATGCTCCGACTGCTGAAAATACATACGGATTATTATCCCGTAAAATCTTGATAATACAGGCATTTCTATTCTCCTCTTTTTTCTATATTATATCACGTTATCGTGATATTGTCAATAGTATTTGCAAATTTATTATTTCCGTGATTTTATATTTAAATTGATTGGAGACGGGGATCGCTCCCCGCCTCGTGTGTTTCTTGTTATTCTTTTGTCTTCTTAACCCATTCCGTCCACCGCGTATCTGCTTTAATATCGTTTTCAATGTCACTTGTATCTGGGAACGACCACCAGGGCCAATCCTCTGCAAGAGTCAAAGGATCGCGATTTATGTCGCCGCTCTCGATTCTGACGTGTCTCAAAAGCGGAGTGGTATAAAACGCGTTTTTTTCATTTGCAAGAGCCTGAAACGCTTTTGCGTGATCCAGCGCTTTATAAAGTGAAACAAATGCTTCGTCTTTTAAACCGGAACGCCACTGAAGCGACGACAGATACAGATAAAGCTGAACGAGCGTACCGTTAAAACGACCGTAATTGCCGTCTGTAAAGAACGTTTCGGAAAGATTTATGGCATTTTCGACCGCTTTTAATGCCGTATCATCCTCATAGTTCATTTTACATAATTGCAGCGTTGCGATCATTTGATTGACCAGCTCGTTGAACAGTTCGATCAGGTACTTTTCCCCGTACTCCGCGCGTTTTATTCCGTTACTTGCAAAACCGAGTGCAGCAGAGCGGCTGAGCTGTAAGATCGGAAAAGTGTTCGCAAGTTCAT
>JAEEGL017463462.1_pt1 | contig 30200 bp, 23 predicted proteins | sample 9134231 | NCBI WGS metagenome assembly JAEEGL01 (sample SAMN16246548, study PRJNA631951) | gut metagenome | biome: gut microbiome; feature: rumen; material: fiber-attached | host: Bos | place: Iran: Karaj | collected 2018-10 | reverse complement strand
TTTATTCTTCAATATCGTATGTTTCTCCGATATCATCATCGGATAATGTTGTCTTAATTATGATTTCTCCCTCTTTTAAGCCTTTTACTATTTCCACATTACTATCACCCTCTAATCCAATGGTAACATACTTCTTCTTCACTTCATTATCTACAAGGGTATAGACATATGTTCCATCATCATCTGTATATATACAGTTTCTGCTAACTCCAAGTGCTTTCTTGGTTTCAGATGTAATAATCTTTACATCGGCTTCGAGCCCGATAACCGGGTACACTTTATCTGTATCAAGTTTTATAGTCACCTTTACACGTGGTTTTCCGTTACTATCCTGCTCTGCTACCGATGCAATCTTCTTAACCTTTCCATCATAAATAGTATTTCCGATGGTTATCTCGGCCTTCTGTCCCTTTTCAATCTTATCTATATCATATCTGGATATAAGCACATCAACCTTATATCCCTTTTGAGGCTGTATAATAAAAAGCGGTGTACCGGCTTCAACGTAAGCTCCATCACTTACAAGCTTCTCTGTTATTATACCCTTTGTCTTCGATAATACACCCTTTTGTCCCTTTTTAAGTACTGAGTAAGCATACTCCTCTTCCTTATTTGCAATATCAACAGAATCTTGGTACTGTTCAATATGCTTATCTGTTACTATTTTTTCATCAGCATTAAGCTTCTTTGTATTTTGTTCTGTAATATCCCTCGAAAGTTCATCAAGTTCTCTTTGAATCTCAGAACTCTTTTTGTAATCATCAGAAGATAAACCTGAAGGTGGAATCTTAGATAATTTCTTTTGTTTTTTTTCAATTTTTTTGATTATTTTATTTAAATCCGCTTCAGCCTTAGACTTTTCTTCTGTTGCTTTTTTAACATTCTCTTCATACTGAGGAATCTGAGCTGTTATGGCATTTCTCTCAGTTGTAACTTCATTATTAATTGCAGTCTCTGCATTAATTTTTTCCTGACATTTTTCATAAGATTCTGAATCTTTTTTGTATCCTGTTATTTCATTTTTTAAGTTTGTTAATCTGGTATTTGATTCACTTACTTTTTTCTCAGCTGCAGTAAGTGAACTCTTTGCACTGCTAAGAGTCGAGTTTGCTTCATTTAGGAGAGTTACGCTTGTTTCATACTTAGATTGAGCAAGAGTTAATGAATTCTTTAACTTATCAAGATCCTTTTCAAGTTCACTTTGCTTCTTGGAATTTTTACGATCCTTTTTAAGTTGCTCTGCATCTATTGAGGCTTTTTTCTTTTCTTTGTCAGCGTACTCTGACTTTAATTCCTGTTCGTTAATATCAGCTATATTTTTCTTTTGATTATTTAATATATTATCACTTTGAGCAGTTTCTAAATTATCCTTTTGGGAATCCGAATTAAGCTTTGCAACATTATAATCATGTTTAATTTTCTTTACATCATACTCTGCAAGAAGTTCATCCTTTATAACATTTTCATTTACTTTAACCTTAGTTTTCTTTATAGTTCCGGATATAGGTGCATATATGGTTATGCTTTCATCAGCGGATACATGACCCACTTCACTTACAGACTGACCTATTTCTGTTTGTGATACTTTTTCTACACTTACCTCTTCGGTATCATCGAGATAATAATAAATCCCGTAACCAAGTACTCCTATAATTATAACACCTACAATGATTTTAATAACTTTTTTCATAATGTATCTCCTGTTTTATTATTTATATAGCTATATATTACCAAACTATTTCCTCTGCATCCTTTGGATTTTCATTTGTAACTATATCTGTAACGGTTCCATTTTTAACATATATAACCTTATCGGCAATTTCTGCAAATAAACTGTTGTGGGTAACCATTACTACAGTTCGATTATGAACTCTGCTTTGGGCTTGAAGTAAGTTTAATACTTCTTTACCTGTATTGGTATCAAGAGCTCCGGTTGGTTCATCACAAAGCAGTAGTCTTGGCTTCTTTGCTATAGCTCTGGCTATGGACACTCTTTGCTGTTGACCACCTGACATCTGAGATGGAAAATTATTCTTCCTATCTTCAAGCCCGACTAAGCTAAGTGCTTCAAGTGGATCCATAATATCTATTCCAAGCTCTTTCATGAGTCCTACATTTTCCATTGCAGTAAGTGTGGGAATGAGATTATAAAATTGAAATATAATTCCAACATCCTCTGATCTGAATTTTCCCAGCTCTCTGTCATTTAGTGCAGTTACTTCTTTTTCACCAAATATTATCTTTCCGCTTGTAGCTGCATCCAGACCTCCAAGCATGTTGAGTAGTGTTGATTTTCCGGCACCGGAAGGACCTAGAATTACAACCATTTCACCTTCATTTATGGTAAGACAGACATCATGCAGAGCTTCATAAATTATATCGCCTGTCTTATATATCTTTCCTACATTTTCAAATCTTATTAATTCACCCATGATACATATTTTCCTTTATAAACTTAGAATTCTCTCATCTGTTTAAACTCTAAAAATGAGAGGTCTCATAAAAATCACATATTTTTACTTAAATTCTCATATACGCCACCATGAAGTACTCCGTGAACAGTCTCTTTTAATACAAATGCATTCATCGGTTTTGTAAGATAATCATCTATATTTAATTCTCTGATTCTCTTAAGTGTTTCTTCGCTTCTGTCTGATGTCATAAGTACAACAGGAATATCGTAATCTTCGTTAATTTTCTCATATAAAGAAAATCCATCCACATCCGGCATAACCAAATCAAGAATAATCAAATCTATATCATCCTTTTCGAGAATTCTCATGGTTTCTTCTTCGTTTCTTGCTCCTAAAACACGCATGAAGCGTAGATCCCTTAGTGCATGTCTGACAATCTTTTCATTCATAATATCATCATCTATAACAAGAATCTTTTTATAATCATTTTCCTTTTGTCTTAGTTTATAATTATAGTCTTCATCCATCATATTAAGCATCACATCTGCTATCTCAGGATCAAATTGACTACCCTTTCCCTTTTCTATTTCCTTTCTGACTATTTCTTTCGGAAGAGCATCTCTGTAACTTCTGTCACTTGTCATAGCATCATAAGCATCAGCGACACCAATAATCCTTGCAACTTCAGGAATATTGGTTCCCTCTAAGCCATTAGGATAACCTTTACCGTCATAGCGCTCATGATGGTACTTAGCTCCATAACCTACTCTTACATCTTCGTGTATGTCTTTAAGTATATGAAAACCACTGACCGGATGAATTCTTATCTGATTAAATTCATCATCGGTAAGTCTGCCATTTTTATTGATAACCGACTCAGGAACACGTATTTTTCCAACATCATGTAGCAAACCTGCTATGTATATAATACGCTGATCTTCCTCTGATTTACCCATTCTTTTTGCTATTGCCTTAGAGTACTCTGCCACACGATGTGAATGACCGCTGGTATACCTGTCTTTAGCATCTATAGCAGAGGCTAAGGATCGAATAACATTCAAGCTTACCTGTTCAAGTTTTTCATGAGTCTGCATCTCCTTCTTTTCTGCCTTCATTATACGCTTTAATGATAATATACAGAATATAAGGATTACAACAAAGATAAATACAGCAATTACAGCACCGACTATTATCTGATTTCTCAAATCATGGAAAAGCTTGGTATTGCTAACTACTATTATTACATACCATCCTTCTTCTATTTCATCTTTAAATATAGTGCATGCTTCGTTATCAAACTCCATCTCAAACTCATTTTTGGATATAGAACGAACCTTCTTGTATAATTCAACTTTATCTTCTGAATCTCTTTCTGATGAATAATTCTTTCCTCTTTCACTTTTATCACTATGAGCTACTATAAGTCCATCATTATTCATGATAAAACCATATCCAAGGCCATTAAATGACATTTTTTCTGTATTATTTTGAACTTCTTCAAGGACAATGTCTACGGATATTACACTTTTCTTATCAGAAAGAAGTTGTGAAAATGATAATACTATCTCTCCTGTTTGAGCATCCACATAGGGTGCTGAGCATATCATCAAACCGTCTGCTTCAACAGCCTGTATATACCAGTCTCTTTGGGTAGGGTCGTATCCCTCAGGTGGAACCCAACCACTTCCGTCAACATAAGAACCATCCAAATATCCATAAATACCGGTGAAATACTTATCGAACTGACTCTGCATCTGATTGGTTTCTTCTGTAAGATAGTCGGTTATTTCTTTTTTATCTGCTCCGGTTTTCTGTAGATAATCTACGGATTCCGCAGCAAACCAAAGTACATTTCTACCCTTAGCCAGGTAGTTTTCAATCATAGATGCCTGACTGTCAAGACTACTTACACCCAGCTCTGTTATAAGCTTTGTGGAGCTTTGATAAAAAGATATAAATATATACGAAATTAAAAATGATTGCAATATAAATACTATAATAATTGTTGTCAAAAATTGCTTTCCGGCTTTACTCTTCATTAATTAACACCTCAAATATATATATTATCTACAGACGTTTTCCTTATAAAATAATATTTTAACCGAACATTCCTTTTGTTGCAAGTCTTTTATTTTCAAAACTAACTTGACACTGACATTCTCCTGCCCACTGTTGACAACCTATAATGATTCGTAGTATACTTTGAAGCAAGTAAAAACTCAAATTATGCAAATAATAATATCTGGAGACATGTATTATGAATAAAATACATAAGGTATTGACATCCGTAACCGTATGTTTTTGGATTATCTATACTGTTGCAACGATTGTAGGCGCAGATATAGTCTATAATATCTTCTCTCCTCTTACCTGTATTGCTTCTATAGTTTTAATTGCAAGTAAACTTAAGGAGACAGGTAAATATAAAATTCCTGCATGTTTTTTCATAGGAGGAATATTTGCCTGGTTTGTATCGGATATTATACTATTCATCTACACATATATAGATAAAAACAATATCACTTTAATAAATCTATCAGATCAATTATACCTGGTACCGAATTATATCTTTGGTATGGGACTTACAGCCTATATGATCGTTGATTTCAAAAAAAGCGATCGTATACGTCTGTTAATCGATACCTTCATAATCGGTGTAGCAGGCTTTGTTTTGGTGCGTAAATTGTATATATACGGATTTGGTATAAATACTTATGAAGGCACATTTTCCTTTAGTTCCATAGCTTATCTTCTGGCTGTAATCTATGTTATAGTTCTTATGATTCTGATAGTCTGTATCAGAGGTGCTTCGAATCACTCAAGAGCTGAATATATGATATTTATTTCACTTGGAATATATAATATATTTGAGATGAGATATACTTACTATACCGCCGGAGGGCTCGATGCAGAAAGCATATACATAGATATAATTTATATGGCTTGTGTATGTGTTATGGCCTATTCATTTACAGACCCTTCTCTAAAGCTTTCCATGGAATACTCGAGTAAATATATGAAAAGGAAAGAGAATATCGAAAAAATCATGGGTCCGGGTTGGATATTTGGATTATTACTTATTCCTGTTATTGTCTTTTTTTTCATTGTTAAGGTACTTACAGCCAATGAATTTACTATTCTTATCTTCTCCTGTCTTGGTTATCTTGTCATGTGGAAGACTCAGCAGGCTAATGAGCTTACACTAAGACTATTGGATAAACAAAAAGATGAGAATATAAAGCTCGGCGAAAAGGTGGATTTAAAAGATAAAGCCCTTAAGGAAGCAAATGAAGAGCTTGAAAATGCTGTTTTTAAAGACGCTCTAACCGGACTTTATAACCGCAAGTACGGCAAGATTTACATAGAAAATCTATTATATACCAATAACAAAAAATTTGCTCTTTACTCAATGGATATTAATCAATTTAAAGCTATTAACGATAATTACGGTACAGATACCGGAGATGATGTCCTTAGAGAAATAGGTAATAGACTAAATATTCTCCAAAGTAATGAAATATCAGTATTTCGTACAGGCGGAGATGAATTTTTAGTGATTTATGATAACTATGAAACCTATGATAATCTTATAACATTTGCAGAGAAGCTTAAGGAAACACTCAACACACCGATTAAGACTTGGAAATTAACACTAAATATCTCTATAAGTATAGGAATCTCGGCTTATCCACATGATGGAGCGGATCCGGATATGCTTATCAAGTGTGCTGATACTGCATGTTCTTCTATAAAGCATAAGCATAGCAACGCAGACTTTAAGTTTTTTGATTCAAACATCGATAAACACCTTTCCAGAAAAAGAAAGCTTGAAGTATTACTTCAAAGTGTAGATTATAATAAAAGCTTTTCTCTTTATTATCAACCACAGATTGATTGTATTACAGAAGAGCTTATCGGTATGGAAGAGCTAATCAGATGGAATGATCCGGAGCTGGGTTTTATATCTCCTGCAGAGTTTATCCCTATAGCTGAAGAGATGGGACTTATGGATAATATCGGAAAATGGGTCAATAAAACTGCCATGAAACAAATAAAGATATGGAATGAAAAGTATAATAAAGAATATGTTATGGATATAAATGTATCGCCGCTCCAGCTCCAAAAACAAGACTTTGCTGATACATTTACAGAAGAACAGATAAATCAATCAATTCCTTCAGAGTGGCTTGATATAGAAATTACTGAGGGATATGCTTTTAACTCGGGATTATCCGAGGATAAGAATATTACTACACTAAAACATAACAATATCACCTTCTCCGTAGATGACTTCGGAACCGGTTACTCAAGCTTTAACAGTATGCTGAACTTAATATTTGATAGGATTAAGATTGCAAAAGAATTAATAGATGAGCTGGTTACAAATCATAATGCTTATGTTGTTGTAAAGGCAATAATCTCTATGGCCAGAGAACTAAATCTCCATACAATAGCTGAGGGTGTTGAAACCATGGAGCAGCTAGAAATACTTCGTGACCTAGGTTGTGAGCAGATACAAGGATACTATTTCGGTACACCTATTCCACCTGAACTTTTTGAGGAGAAGTGGTTAAATAAATAAATTTATAAAAATCATAAATATAAACGGCGTTTTAAGCTGAGAGGAGGTGCTTAAAACGCCGTAACTTGTTATCAAATACTATTTATTATATTGCGTCAAGACTCGCTTTCATGACCAAACCTTAAGCAAATCTTCTCTTATATCATCATAGTGCTTATCAACCAGACCAAAGTCTTTACTCTTATAATTCCAGATTGCGTAGTGTATATCGTTTTTTTTAAACACTTCATTAACATCGTTAAACCAATTTAAAGTATCCTTTATAGGAGCCCTGTCTATAACTCCAAATTCTCCGCAGTAAAGCTTTACTCCTGCGTCCTTAGCTGCATTAATAGCATCCATAACAAGCGCTTCTATAAAGTCCATTCCGATATAGTCAAGAGAACTTTCGCTTACTGCATTTCCCTGATCTCCGATTATTTTTGATCTTTCTTCATAATGCTCTTTGGTATTAGGATAATTTACTTCCCAGGTCGGATCCATGGTTTTTACCCAATAGGCTTTCTGATGTGTAAAAAGGAGTGGCTCGTAGAAGTGAAATGTAAAGATTATCTTATCATCGGCCGGCTTTTCTAAAAGCTTCAAGGTTTTTGCGCTATTCCACTGTATACCTCCGTAAATTATATATTTCTCAGGAGCATTAATTCTTATAACAGCTACAGTTCTTTTTATAAGATCATTCCAAGCGTCTGCATTCTGCTCTTCAACCACTTCATTAAGAAGCTCAAAAACTACATTATCAAAATCTTTAAAAGCTCTAGATATACTGTCCCAAAGATTTAGAAATCTTAGTTTTAAGTTTTCATTAGAAAAAAGATTATTCTTAACATCATCACCAGCATCGTTAAAGTCGTATCCATATGCTTTATGCAAATCTAAAACTATGTTAATATTTGCATTCGCACACCACTCTACAACTTCCTTTACTTTTTCATATCCTTCAGGCTTAACCTCTCCTTCATCTGTTTCAAAGACTTCATAGTCTATCGGAAGTCTTACATGATCAAATCCCCAGCTTGCTATAGTTTCGATATCCTTCTCGGTGATAAATGTGTCGTAATGCTCCTTACTATGCTCACACTGAGATAAAAATCCGCCTAAGTTAATTCCTTTGTTTAGCATATTTTAAACCTCTCCTTTTTAAAATAATTGATTATAAACCCTTGTTAGTAGCTTATATTTGTTTCATATATTTTGTGAATATTCACATTATCTGTGAACTGAGTAAATATTATAACGATTAATATCAATTTTATATCTTTTTCATTTCTATTTTGTCGTTTTTATGATATAATTAAAAATAATTATAATTATAAGGTTGGTGAATATATATGAGTACAAAAACAGATTTTCAAAAAGAGCTTTTTTATAAAGATTTTGTCAGAAGAGAGGATGAATTCCTACGTGCACCATATAACCCCGAGATAGAGTTCTACTCTACTATAAAGGCAGGTGATGTAGAAAAGGTAAAAGAACTTTGTAAAGAAAGCTTTGAAGATAAACCCGGACTCGGAAGACTATCCGAAAATCCACTTCAAAATCTAAAATATCACTTTGTTGTAACTACTGCTCTGGTTGCAAGATACTGTATTCAAGGCGGCATGAGTCTTTCGGAAGCCTACGGTTTAAGTGATTTTTATATACAAAAGGCCGATAAAGCAACAAAGGTAATAGATCTAACAAGGTTACATCCTGTTATGTGCTTAGATTACGCAAAAAAAATGCGAAGACTTAGAAAAAACAGTATCTGCTCTAAGCCTATCGCACTTTGTATTGATTATATATATGATAATCTTCATGCAAGAGTTACTTTAGATGAACTCGCTGATTATGTAGGTTTAAATCCGAGCTACCTCTCCAGACTCTTTAAAGAGGAAGTCGGTTGTCCCATAAGCCTCTATATAAGACGTCAGAAGCTTGAAACCGCTAAAAATATGCTTATTTACTCAGAGTATAAGCCTTCTGAGATTTCTAATATATTAGCATTTCCTTCACAGAGCTACTTTACGGAAATATTTAGTAAGTATACAGGATTAACTCCGAGCAAATACCGTAAAGAGCACTTTCAGGACACTTTAACTATCAGAGATGAATCGTAAATCACTTCAGCATTTAAAATCCATAAGAGCAATCATCTTATCGATATCATACGCTCTGATAATTTTAGGATTATGAGTAGATGCATTTTATCGATAAGGCATGAGATAAACTTTCTATCCTTATTTTTCAGATTGAGCTTATAAATATTTTTATTATCATATAGATAATAGTTCATCTCATCAACAAGTTTGATAATATCAGACAGAGAAAGAGCTGCAGTAAATCGCAAATCACGTGAATCAAGTAAAAGCCTTATAGCTGTATTCCTGGATGCAATAATCTTAAAGTCGTAATTATATTCAATTATAAAACTCTTAACAAGTTCAATTAAGTAAATCCGACTAGCTGTTTTTCACTATAATTATGCTACTGATGTAAATCCTCTTAGACAATTGAAGTAAGTAGCATTAGCTGTGCTGTGATAGTATAGTATCATAGAAAAAATCATATGTCATTATACTCGTAGTATAGAATGCAGTTAAAAACTACATTTTCTTATATTTTATTATATAAAAGATAAAACAACCCACTGCAAAGCAAAGTCCTATAGTATATGAAATCGTTTGATTTAAACGAAAACCTTCATCTGCCATCATAATATAAGTGCAGCTGACTGCTGACATAAATGTAGCGGGTAGTGCTGTTATAAGACTGGAAATCTTAGATTCTTTCGTTTTAAGCAGGTAAGAAGTAGCCATCCATAAACTTACCATGGCAAGTGTCTGATTACTCCATGAAAAATATCTCCAAAGAACATTGAAATCAAGCTGAGTCAGTATAGCTCCGATTAAAAGAAGCGGTATAGTTATAGCGAGTCTTTTCCAAATGTTTTTTTGATTGATATTTGTCATCTCTGCTATTATCAGTCGTGCACTTCTAAAAGCTGTATCACCCGAGGTTATAGGGCAAACTACAACTCCGATTATAGCAAGCACTCCACCAACTTTACCTAACATACCCATGGAAATATGGTATACAACTCCGGATTGACCTACATCTGATATGGCCTGATACAATCCACCGGTACTTTCATAAAATGCAACTCCACCGGCAGCCCAGATTAAAGCTATGACAGACTCTGTTATCATAGCTCCGTAAAAAACCAGTCTACCGTTTTTTTCAGACTTGATACACTTAGACATCATAGGTGACTGGGTAGCATGAAAACCTGAGATTGCACCGCAGGCAACGGTTACAAACATAAAGGGCCACACAGGCAGATTATCCGGATGAAGATCCTTAAGCGTAATCTCCGGAATTTTATAATCTCCAAATATTATTCCGCCAACAATACAAAATGCCATGGTAATAAGTACTGCACCAAATATAGGATATATACGTCCTATAATCTTATCTATGGGAAGAAGTGTGGCAAGAACATAATAGATAAGTATTATAATAATCCAAAATCCAATACCAAATTCATCAGGTGTCAACTTAGCAATAAGTGCTGCAGGACTTGTGACAAATACTGTTCCTGTAAGTAAAAGAAGTACAACAGAAAAAAGTCTCATAATCCATTTAGCATGCTTTCCTAAAAAAAGACCACATAATTCTGCAATTGATCTTCCTTCGTGTTGCTCAGAAATCATACCAACCATATAGTCATGTACACCACCGCCAAGTATAGCTCCAAAAACAATCCACAAAAACACAATAGGGCCAAAGCACGCCCCCATAATCGCTCCGAAAATCGGACCTGTACCTGCAATATTTAAGAATTGAACCAGATAAGCCTTCCAGGTACTTAATGGTACATAATCAACTCCGTCAGTAAGCTTATATGCAGGAGTTTTTCTGTCATCAGGATGAAAGACTCTTTCTACAATTCTTCCATAAAAAATGTATCCAAAAACTAACAGCAATAATGATAAAACAAATGAAATCATAATTTCCTCCATACCGAAGTTAATATCCCAAAAACTTCTTAAGCTTTACATCCTTAACAAGATCTTTCTTATGCATTCCAAAGTGTTCTCCCGGAACTATCTTTAAGTAACGATCCAAAAAATCACTGTATGTCTTTGCTTCGAAGCAGTCAGGAGTTATAAAGAACACTCTTGAACCACCTGTTACTCTGTCACCTGCCTGTACGTATACCTTGTAATCACCGGTCTTTAACTTAGAGAATTCATATCTCTCAAGATGCCATCCGTGAATTTCTTCTTTACTGAGAGTAGGTGAATACTGATCTATAACAGGATTTGCTTCAAGTGCAGCATTTTTATAGTCTGATTCTATACATTTGATAAAATCCTCTGCTAAACCATAATCACAAATAAAGTATTCTTTATTCATCTTATATTTTTTTACAAATTCATAGTCACCATCAATTTGTCTTATATCATATTTACAGATTTTATTGAGCATTTTTTTCTCAAGCCATCTATAATCTCTCTTTACATTATTAAAGGCTTTATCCAAGTAAATATCTATATCTAATCCATATTTAAACTTTTTATCAGGATTAGCGTTTTTCATGGCTTCCCTGGTATAGTCGCAAAGAAAATCTACAAACTCATCAGCAGTATTACCATCCTTCCACTCTTTTATTATCATTGAATCCTTATATGAGCCTTCGATCTGACCAAATACGTACTGACCATGAAGTGGCACTATACTCCATGGTGTCGGTTTTTTCATTTGGGTCATAGATGCCCATGGATATTTTTTAAGATGCTTTTTCAGAGCCTTTTCATAGTAAATATCAATATCAGTTCCGTATTTGAATTTCTCAGGATCTGTAGTTGGATTTTTATTTAGTTCTTCTTCTTGCTTTTTCTCATTTACCAGCTCTTCTTCACTTAAAAATGTATCATCGGGGCTCAAAGGAGTCCATGCCCATACAGCTTCCATGGAGTACGAAGCTAAAGCTGTTCCATATACAAATGAACCATCCTCTTCCGGGATATACTCGTCCCACCTTCCTGCTGCAAGTCCTCCATCCTTCATAATTAAAAGACAGTATTGCTCGCTCTTTGGAAATTCCGATTTCTCAATGGATTTAAAATCATTTATTTCATAGGAAATAGAATCTTCTTCCTTGGGCCCGATATTTACAAATTCCACTTCCTCGTATTCCAGACATTCTGAAATAGAATATTTATCAAGAGAATGCCATCTAGACACTTCTTCTGCCTGAATCGTATCTGCCAAACCTCTTATAAACTGTCCGGATATATTATTATTTTCATTATCACTATCTTCACTATTAGGATACCATTTTCCACCGGTATAACTTCCATCCTTTAGCTCAAGAAGGCAAAACTCACCGTATTGGGGGATGTGATCTTTATCCAGATTATGAAATTCATTAAAAGATAAGGTTAGATTCTTATAATTGCACTTGTACATCTATTTCTCCTTTGTGTAACTGCGAAATATGATTAATTCTACCACTTTTTATAGTATCTATCAAGAAAATGTTAAGCATCGAAAATGATGGCAGTAAGCTCTTGGTGTAGAGAGCAAAATGATTTATAACACTTCCTTAAGCATCTTTACGTTATTTGAAGATACGGTTCCCTGCTTTAGTTTCTGCTCAAGCAGTATTCTCTTACCTTCATCAGTAGATACTTGTATCAAGACTGAATTATTATTTACTGCGTTACAAAATACTTCTGCATTCTTCTTTTGATTCGAGAATTCATCAGGTATAGGGATATACTTTTTAAAAATCAATCCAAATTTTACCATATACTTTGGATAGTAAAGTGGCTCTAATGCTTGTTTTAAGCACTTCGCATAAAGCCTTGCATCTCTTTCCGATTCAGAATCCAAGTAATACTTTGTAACTGTGTTAGAATCTAAAAATCTTACTTTAGCATCCTCTCCTATCTTTCCTGTAATCTTAAGAGCATGGCAAAGTCCTAGAGCTATCTGCCGAATTTGCTTTTTTGTAAGTTTTCCATGTAAGTGTTCGGTTATACTCACAAATCTTTTTTTCGAATCTATGTCTATTACTTCACGAACTATAGGATTTTTATTTGAAATTTTTACTCTTTCCCAATCGTTAAAAACTTTAATCCTATCAGCTGAATACTTTATCATAGTTTGATTCCAAGAATCAGAATTTGAAATACTTATATTGGATGGACATATCCTTTCAATACCATTTGTTATTTTATCACCGTCCATACTGAGTCCAACTATTGACTCAAAACGAAGTCTCATATTTTTAGCTTCATTTAAAATTGTATCATGATTTACATTTATCAAGTCCCAAATACCGGACATGGAGATATTATTATATTCCACACCTTTATTTGTCATCATAACATGCCAAATATTAGATACCTTATCTTCAACCAGAGGGTCAATTCTAAGGGCTCTTCCTCGCATCTGGTTTACTTTTACATAAGTACCGGAGGTGCTTCCGATTATCAATGTATTGACCGCGGGAGCATCCCAACCCTCACCAAGTAGTGCGGATGTTCCGATTAGTATCTCAAATTTTCCTTCACAGAAAAGACGAGTCACAACATTTGATATCTTTTCACTTACAGAGTCACTTGTTTCTACCATACAGTAATCTGTAGTACCAAGAGGCTTTACAGTTAATCCGTCTACTATTGACAATAACTCCTTCATAACTGTTGATGAAAGTATAACAAGACTTCCGGTTAGTACACCAATTCTGGTTCTGTATGTTTTCTTTTTCTCGGTATTTGTTGAGCTTTCCCTTGCAAAATACTTTTCCAGATTTCCTAAGTGTTCCTGTCTTCTAAGCCTTTCAAATACAGTTGTAACACCAAAATCAGTAAGTGTTTCATCGGACTCAATCTTAGATATGTTTTCTTTTCTTATATAATCCATGAGTATGAGACATCTAAGTTTATTTCCCATGCACATAGACTCATGTTTTACTATATCAACTATTGCTTCTAACTTTGAAACTGATTTTTCCAAAGTTTTATCGATTTTTTCAAGATTTCCATATTCACTGACTTTTCCATTTTTAAAAAGATGATTTAATGAAAGAACTTCTGTTATGCTTTTACGTAATTCTTCTGAATAATCATCAGGTGTATACTCTAATATATCTTTCATAAGAGGTATAAAAAAGCTATGAGTAATCCACTTAGACGGGTCATCTATATCAAAATCGATTTTACCTGCATTGTACTCTGATAGCTTTTTTATAATATTTTTATGGTAATTATCAAATGCTTTCGATGCATTTTCCATGCTTCCTTCAAACTCCACTTGCCAGTTATCTCTGATAAAGGCAAGGTAAGAAAACAAGTGATCCAAATACTCAGGATTTTTTAAAAGCTTTTCGCTGTTCTCATATGGTTTTACGAAAAGCTGCTGAGCTTTAATCTCGTGATAAAGATTGGGATTTCTTAAGATTGTAAGCTCCGAGGCTTTATTTTGTATGATTTCTTTTTGTATTTTTTCCTCTTCATAAGCTGTTGGTTCACATAAGTACAGGTAATCCTGATGAGGGCATAAAGACTTCTTTATAACCATCTCCGGAATTGCTATTTCAACATCAATTTCGCCACAAAGCTCTATGTATCGCTTCCACTCCAGATTAGTGGAATCGAGTGGCGGAGTAGCCGTAAGTGCTATAAGCTTTACATCCATCTTATCCAAGAATTCTGTCAGAGCTTTCCACCACTCTCTCTTGAGGTGATGAGCTTCATCTAAGCAAACAACCTTCACTCCTAGGTCTTTATATTGCTTTATCAGTTGGGAAAATGAATCTGAAGGCTTTTGGGGATTATGATTTTTACTATTTTTTTCACTTAATTCTTTTTTATTCTCTTCATCAGAAAAGATCCGATAAAGTGCCTGATAAGTTGAACATGTAATAATTCCCGGATTTGCAATATCCAGTGAAAAATCAAAGTCATCTTGAAAGTTTTCTGAAAATCTTTCTTTCCACTGATTTTTCAGATTAATCGTAGGCACAAGTATAAGTGCCCTCTCGCCTAATCTTCTTATAACTTCAAGACCGAGAATAGTCTTTCCTGCTCCGGGCGCAGCTGATATGTGCAGCTTATTATCATTCATAAGGTGCTCCATGGCACTTAAAACTCTGCTTTGATAATCCCTAAGGGGATGCTTAAAATTTATTCCCTCATAATACTTATTATTCATAGCTTTTACCATATTCACATAATATATAAGATTAGTTAACTCACTATCGATAAACTAATCCTTTATTACTACATGTACCAGTTCTCTTATATTTTCATGCGCCCACTCCATTTCTTCTTCTGATGAGAATCCGAATATTGCCATACCTACAGGTCTGTTATCGGCTGTTATATCCTCTATAAAAGTTCCTTTTTCTCCTCCGGGATAAGCCCTAAAGGCTAGAAGTGATTCTTTAATGGAATCATCTATATACAAGTAATCCATTACCCCGGCTTTAAAACTAAATACAGCATAAGATAGCATATACTTTTTTTCTCTTTTAAAGCTTTTTAACTCTTCATAATAAGACATGTCTCCTACTGCAGTTGTTACAAGTAATTTGGAATAATTTACTCCACAGAAAAGCTCTATATCCTGCTGATTATTATATCCGGCCGGTCTTGGATTAATTTCAATTATAAAAAATCTGCCTTCTTTTGTAAAGAAGCCTTCAATATTGAATTCTCCAAAAGAAACACCTGCTGTTTTTAAAACCTTTTCTACCGATGATTTGAATTCTTTTTCCTGATTATCATTCAAGAAAACAGGATAAGTATCAAGTACCGGTCGAAGTGGTGCTTCCGGAAATCGATAACACCACCGAAGACCGTCCCATAGTATATCATCACCTACCATTACGATATCTGCTTCGAGAACCTTAAGAGAATCTTGCTCTACGAATTCTTCTATACATACATAACCATTTCTAGAGTTTGCTGATGCCTTTTCAAATGCATTTATTATATCATTATCGTCATAAAGTACTGTCTGTCCAAAAGAAGAAGAGCACAAAACAGGCTTCATAATAATGGGAAATTTTAGTTTAGAGCACTTTTCCTTTAAGTCAACAGTAGAATCTGTTTCAAAAAATTCAGGAGTATACACTCCTGCCTTTCTTTGAAGTTTTCTAAAACTATCCTTTTCTAACAAACATCTTACACTATCAGGACTGTTTCCGATAAGTCCCAAATCTTTAGCGATAATTGCAGCCGGAAGGACACATTTATCCCACATCCCAAGGATACCGTCTATCTTTTCTTTCTTAGCAATAGCAAGAAGTGTATCTACATCTTCATTATCAACTGCATAGCAACTATCAGCATTTACAAGATTTATATCGTCTTCTTTTCTTATGCAAGCTACAGTTTTTATTCCTGCTTTTTTTGCTGCTTCAACAGCAGTCATAAGCCTGCCTTCAAGAGCAGCTGACATAATCATTACTTTTTTACTCATTTTTACACCTTTATATTAATTATTCATTTGTTATCAAATTTTTAATATCAGACGAACTGATATTAGGTGTCCTCTTAATCCTGATAACATTTTTTCCGTGTTCTAAGCACCAATTTTCTATAACTTCAAAGCGTCCACCTGTATGACATTCCCCGAGAGCAAGTGTATCAAACTCAACCATTTCCATTGTTTCGGTTTTTAGCTCATCATATACAAAGACCGAATCCACGATACTTAGTGCTTCTATCATCTCAACTCTTTCTGCTGTCGTATATAATCTTTTTTTATTGGACTTATATTTATCTACATAATCATCATCCTGCACACCAACTATAAGATAGTTCCCATATTCTTTGCACTTTTTAAAAAGCTTCAGGTGTCCCATATGAAAATAATCAAACACTCCAAAGGTTAAGATTTTTTTTTGATTAAATTCTTTATAAATTTGATTTAATGCCAAAAATACAGGATCATAAACTTCTATATCAGAGCAACTCTCCCGGTATAATTCAAATAGTATCGGTAATTCCGTGCATCCAAGTACACATATCTTTTCTCTGTGAATTAATTCTAAAAACAAATCCCTGATAGAATCTGAATATTCATTTCTTTTTACAGCCTCGATACACCTACGTAAAGAATTATATTCAGATTCTAAAGGTGCTTTACAGGTAATACCGTATTTACTGAAAATATCCTGATATATACCACTATCCAGTGTACCTTCTGAAGCAAGCAGAAATACTTTATCAGTATTCTTTTCTTGTAATGCTCTTGCACATATTTCAATTATATTTATTATTTTTCCCTTTGCTTCCGGCACTAGATTGTAAATATCATTCAAAAAATAATGTGATGTATTGCAAGCTAGTATTATGCGATTACATCCATTATTTATAAGATTTTTTACAGAATCAGACATCTCATATATAAGCTTATCTTTATCATCTCCGTAAAGCACGGCACGGACACGACTTGGCATGGTACATCGATTATCAATTATGATTCTGGGACGATCCCACTCTTTTTCAGTAGAAAAAATCTCTGCATATTTTTTAAAAATATGTACGGTTGCATATGTCCCCATACCGCCTAAAATACCAATTATTAAATCATTATTATTCATAATTTTCACCAATTTAGGAAAATATATCCATTTCTTCTAATATTTTTTCACCTGCATTAGGATAATTTATAGCTATATTATCTCTGACCCACTCATCCATTTCAATATTTGCTGAGATTATTCCTTCATCTATATCCTTTATAAAATTAATTATATCAGCCTCATTTTTTGCAATTCTATATCTTTTTATCGCCTCATTCATCTGGGTTGTAAGATGCTTATCTCTTAAATCTTCATTTAAAACAAAGCATCCTGGTTTTCCTGTGAACAACCATTCCATGGTAAATGAGCCGCAGTCATTAATAATCGCATCACATTCTGCAAATAAACTAAGATAATCTCCTCCATCAGAGTACTCGATTCTGACTTGTTTTAGCTTTTCTATGTAGCTTATCACCTGATCCTTTGTCCAAACCTTCTCATTTATTAATCTTATAAACATAAAAGGATGTGGCCTAAACACGAAATCAATACCCGGAAACATCTTTGGAAGATTCAATAAAAGCTCATAATATGTCCTGAAATTCGATAAAGGAAGCTCTTCCATATTCACTGAATGATGGGATGTAATAAGTATCTTTTTTCTTGTTTTTTTCATGTCTTTTGAATAATTTACGTAATCATCCATTTTAGCATATCCCGTCAGAACTACATTGGAGCCCTGTAATATCTGTAGTTTTTTACATTCTTCAAAAGAGTAAACAGTTTCTGTAAAGTATTTCCATACGGTATTAAGCTCAGGTCCTTTCATACGTGAATACATGGTGTAGTAGCCTACATCGTATCCGTAATTAACGTAAACCGGCAAAACATCTTTTTTTGAAGCATACCTTATGGTATGAACCTCTGGTGCCATGGCATCGTAAGGGTCTGCGAAATATATAATATCAAAGCTATCTACTCTATCTATAAAAGTATTGGAAGATACGTCCCATCCATCGAGAACATATTCTTTTCCATAAAGCTTTAAAAAATACTCTTTTGTTCTGTCATATGTCTCTTTCTGATGTGGATAGCCTCTGGAAATATCTGGAATTAATACAACCTTAGGGTCCCAGCGATCCTTATTTTTTAACATGAGTTTAAATACATTATGCATGCCATACATGGAATCATTGGACACGAAGGCTGCAAAACGAATGATATTTTTCCCTTCTTTTTTCTTTTTTTCTATAACTGATCTATAATGATTTTTAAGTCCTTCTTCGCAAGCCTTTATCTCTTCCCATCTTTTGGGGTTTGGTGTGTAATTTTGCCTAATCTCATTCAAAACTTTATCTATCATATAAAACTCCATTACTTAATAATTGTAAAACTGCATATATCCGTTATCTTATGTAAATGTGTAAGAAATCTTTCATCTGAGTACGGATTCCAGATTACTCCTCCATCATCATCCAAAAACATAATCGGAAACCAGTAAGCCGGTTCTCCTTCTTTTACAACAGCCTTTATAACACATGGATGTCCATCCTTGTATAGATTTTGCAGGATTTCTTCATCGTATATATAATAATTATCAAATGTAATTTTATGTTTTACTTTCTGTATATCTTTTACGTTTGATATCTTTTCTTCTAATTCTGCCGGCTTAAAATGAGAATCTCTGATAATACCATAATGCATAAGAAGGGCCGTAACCGCAACAAATATATTATCTGAAGAGTTAATTTCTTCTTTTTTCCATTTGAAATAGCTTTGATTCACACTAACTCTGATTAGTTTATTTCGTAACAAAAAGTATCCGATAAAAAATATAATACTAATGATAAAAATCATAATCATAACACTTTCCATGCCATGAAGTCTAAGTAAAACAGTTGCAAATGTAGAAAACAAAGCTATAAATATATCACTTGCTATAGATTGAATAAAAAGCACATTTACCATCTTATCGTTTTTTAGTCTTTTTAACAAGAAATCATAAATACTGTAGCGAAATGGATCAAATATCAAAATTCTTATTAAAAATGATAATGAAGCTAAAATTACAGCTAGGTAACTATCTTTTACACGACTTAAAAGGGCTAATACTGAAATCATTGCGACGCCAATTACAACGAATTTGATATTTTTCTCTTGTTGTACTTTTTTCTTTCTTCTCTCATACATTATAAGATTACTTATAATCTTAACGACTCTGCTTATAAGAAAAATCATCGAGAATATAAAAACAGTTGTATTTTTTCCGGTCAAAATTGATAAATCATTTTCAATAATTATTTTTAGGTTATCACCGGATACAGTAAAAATAATCATAAAAAGAACCGAGAGAAAAAGACAGCTTCCGGTAGTTTTATCAAATGATTTTCTCTTCATGCCCGGAACTGCATCTTTATGATTTTTTTTCTCCTCTTTTTCACTTTTTATATCGTATTTGCTGACAAAATAAGCTAGTATGCATGAGTTAACACAAAATCCTATGCATATGTACATCGGAAGATTCACATTTATTTTATATAATGTACTCATAAAAACAGCAGCTAACAGACTAATAACTGAGTATATGGTTCCTGTTAGAGACATAATACTTACATAATCAACATTTGCCGGGTCTCTTCCAGCAGCATTTTTAGCAATTACAGTTGACATTTCCTGAAAAACCATTGCTATTAAATATATACTCTGTCCTAGAATCGCAACTACAAGTGTTTTTCCAAATGTAAGTATAACAGCTGCAATTAAAAATAATACGGAAGACAGCATTACACTTCGTCCGGCACCTATTCTTTTTACCAGTAAATTGCCGGGTATCTTCATAATCAGAGCAATCCAAAACGAAATTGAAAATAGTAAGGAAATCTGTGTCATATTCAAATTGTAATTCATACTGAGTATGAGCACATCAAACCAACACCAAAACATCAAGTCGTCAGATGTAGATTGATATATACAAAATAAAAGCTTGTTAAAACCTTTATTGTTTTTAATATTATCCTGCATTTATTATTAATCTCCATAAAGTTCAAAAACTTTAGTCTTATAATAAAAAACTTTTTTTACTTTAAATCCTTTTTTTATCAAAACATTTTCATATAAAGGATTACAATAAATCACTGTTATTTTTCTTGGATTTTCCTTTAAAGATTCTAATATTTTTTCTATACATAGTTCCATAATATGCTCATCAAAAGGATTATACATATAGAAAACATCATAGTACTTATATGCCGGAAAATCAATCGCATCAATATTATAAATTTTTATATTACTATGTAATTTTTTTAAGTTTTTTTTTGCTTTAATACATAATTTCTTGTCATACTCTAATCCTGAAATCTTATCAAATGTGTATCTTCTGAAAAAATTAAGCATATATCCCTTACCACATCCTATATCAAGTATAGCATGACCCTTACCACCTTGTAAAAATAAATTTATATATCTTTTAAGCAACACAAAAGAAAAAATAGGCGATGGATAATACTCAAATCTTCCATCTTTATCCCCGGTTTTTTCAATTTTACTAAATTCTGTTCCGTGCAAGATGTCATATATTTTCATTGGAACAAGTGATATAAAGTATGTTAATGTATATAGTAATTTATATATATCTTTCATATTTATAGATTTCCTTTAAATAAATAAAAGCTTTTTAATCTGATTTTTTTAACTCAGTCGGAGAAATTCCCCACCTCTAAGCGTAGCATAGGTGGGGGTTATAACAAGCTTCACTACAAAAGCTCTGCGAGTGATGCGAATAGTTAGCTTTGCTAACTATTGGATTCGGATAGGTAAATGTCAGCTAAATGCAGCAAAGAGATGTAAAACATCTCTTTGAATCACGGCGCGAAAAGACTCGCAAGCGAGTCTTGACTAAAGATTATTTATCAAATTAAATAATTCAACATTTTCATTTTCCATGACGCTACTCATAATGCAAACGCCTTCTGCACCTGATAATAGTACTTTATTTTTATTCTCCGGAGTTATACCGCCTATAGCATATACCGGTAATGAAATTGCTTCCGTTACATTTTTTAAAAATACTGTTCCTCTTCCGGACAATCCCTTCTTACAATCGGTGTCATATATATGTCCTGCAATTATGTATGTACATCCAAGCAAAACTGCTCTTTTTGCATCCTCTACGCTATGACAAGAAACTCCAAGCTCCTGAAAATCCATATTTATATCTGATTTGGATTTAGATATAATCTCTTCCAGACCTTTTAAAGGCATGTGTAGTCCGTCAGGCTTAAGTTTCTTTGCTACTTCATAAAAGCTATGCAAAAAAAGTCTTGTTCCCTCCTTCCTGCATATGGGAAGAAACCAGGTAGCAAGTTCCATGTAATCTGCTTCACTCATATCTTTCTCTCGAAGTATAATCGAGTATGGATGAGCTTTTGCAATTTGTATCAATTTTTCTTTATAATCACCTTTGCAGAGATGACGGTTTGTAACACATATAATATTACATTTATCTTTCATTTTTGCCTCTATAAATAATTATCATTGTACTTCTTAATGCTTTTTCTTACCTCGAAATGATTTTTTCTTTTTGGGACGAATCAGACACTTTTTATCATAACCGATTAGATCCTCTCTACCGGCTTTTATCAGAGCATCATAAACTAAATCATAATTAGTCGGATTTCGGTACTGAATCAAAGCCCTCTGCATAGCTTTTTCATGAGAGTTTTTCACCACATGAACCGGTTTCATGTCACGTGGGTCAATTCCAGTATAGTACATAACCGTAGACATAGTTGAAGGAGTAGGATAAAAGTCCTGCACCTGCTCCGGCATATAACCCAAATCCCTCAGATACTCCGCAAGTGCTACAGCTTCTTTTAAAGTGCTTCCCGGATGAGATGACATCAGATATGGAACAACAAACTGATTCTTTCCCATTTGTTTATTTAGCTTTTTATAACGACGGATAAACCTTTCATAAACATTGTTTTCAGGTTTTCCCATCCTCTTAAGAACCGGGTCTGCAATATGTTCCGGCGCCACTTTAAGCTGTCCGCTGATGTGATATTCTACCAGTTCCCTGAAAAATGTATCATCTGTATCCGCAAGCAGGTAATCGAACCGAATACCGGAACGAACAAAAACCTTTTTTACCCCCGGAAGTTCTCTTAGCTTTCGAAGAAGCAACAAGTAATCACTATGATCCACGAAAAGATTCTTACAAGGCTTTGGGAAAAGACATTGTTTGTTTTTACATACACCGTATTTTAGTTGTTTTTCGCAGGAAGGATGTCTAAAATTAGCAGTCGGTCCGCCTACATCATGTATATAACCCTTAAAATCGGGTAATGCTATTATTTTATTCGCCTCTTCGATGATAGACTCATGACTTCTTACCTGTACTGTCCGTCCTTGATGAAATGTCAATGCACAGAAATTACATCCTCCAAAACACCCTCGATTGCTGATTAGAGAAAATTTAATCTCTGAAACTGCCGGCACACCGCCTGCCGCTTCATAAGAAGGGTGATAATCTCTCATATAATTAAGTGCATAGACGTCATCCATTTCCTGAACCGAAAGTGGAGGCTGTGGCGGATTTTGAACCACAAATATTTTGTTAGGATACTCCTCCACCAACACTTTCCCTGTAAAAGGATCTGTGTTATCATACTGTATCTTAAAGCTTTCAGCATAATAATGCTTTTCTTCCTTCATTTGCTGATAAGTCGGAAGCCTGATTTCGTCATAAAATAAACTTTCATCTTGAGTTTTGTATACTGTTCCCTTGATAAATGTAATGTCTGAAATATTTAAACCGGAGTTTAGGGCATCTGCAATCTCTATGATTGATTTTTCTCCCATTCCATAAGAAATTAGATTAGCTCCACTATCAAGTAATATTGATCTCTTAAAAGAATCCGACCAGTAATCATAATGTGCCATTCGCCTTAAGCTTGCCTCAATCCCTCCTATGATGATTGGGATGTCTTTGTAAGTTTGGCGTATAAGATTTCCGTAGACTACAGTAGCGTGGTTCGGGCGCTTTCCTGTTTTTCCTCCAGGTGTATATGCATCCACCGAACGACGCTTTTTGGATACATAATAGTGATTAACCATGGAATCCATATTTCCGCTGCTGATTAAAAAAGCCAAACGTGGCTTACCAAGAATAGTAATGCTCTCAGGATTCTTCCAATCAGGTTGTGATATGATTCCCACCGTATAACCATGAGACTCCAAAACTCTGCTGATGATTGCATGACCAAAGGATGGATGATCTACATAAGCATCTCCTATAACATATACAAAATCTAGTTGTTCTATATTTTGTTTATCTAAATCTTCTTTACAAATAGGGAGATAGCCAGACATATTTGCCTCCTTTATTTCACGTTCTTTTACATTTCTTTTATAAATTGATTAAAAAGTATGATGATGTCCTGTCGGTTTGGTTTGTCCTCCTTCCAAATAATACAAATATACAGTAATCATTTTTATTATATTCCTTACTTTCGAAAACATCTTTACAATTCTAATTCTATACCAATAACAAATTAGATTCAACAAAAGAATTATAAATAAGAGCCATAGAAAGACTCAGCAGTATTACTCCTCGGGTTTCGCAGCAGCATATTCCATAGCATGCTTCATCTTCTCTTCGAATACTTTAGCAGGTACAAGCGCAATACCTTCTTGGTCATCCGTCAGAACTATGAGTCTCTGTCCTCCTGAAAGGCCAAATATCTCCCGTACATTTTTAGGAATTACCAACTGCCCTTTTTCATTTATGGTCACCGATCCCCAGATGTTTTTCCCCTTTGGCGGAGGAACGATAGTTTCGCCACCGTCTAAAGTGGTTGTTGTAACGAGACTGTCAATCGTAACTCCATAAATCTCTGCCAGGCGCATACACTTCTCAATATCCGGAACAGTAGTTCCTGTTTCCCACTTTGCATATGCCTGCCTGGAAATACCTATTTTTTCAGCTATTTTTTCCTGAGAAAAGCCATGAATATTTCTAAGGATGATAAGATTTTCTTTCAACATATCCGCCACCTCCTGGGATTATTTGAGTAATGAGTTTACAGCATCAATATAGACATCTCTATGTACTTCGTGTATCGAATGATCACTGGTCGTCGTTTCAATGAATGTGCAATCTGTTATGTAAGACGCTGCACGCTCCGCCTGTTCTTTTGATGCGGCACACAGATAAACACCATTCTCTGATTTACCTTCTTTTGCATGCAAAAATACACACGGTACTTTTATATCCGAAAGTATCTGCTTATGACTGTATCCGTTATTCCAGGTCAGATCATAAAAATGCTCGCCATACTGCAGATCATACTCCATATAATACTGAAAAAAGTTCCATAATGACGGAGGAAGAAAACCAATCTTAACCGGTTCACCGGGGTGTTTATCATGATATTTCTGTGCGTAGTCTGCAATATTTGACATTGCACCATTCATATACAGTTCTCCCCAATAGCAATGTCTGAGATAATAGCTCTCCCAGCATTCCGATTTATCCGTCAGATTGTATTCATGGATATTTTTAAACGTGTCACGGTACGCAAAATAGTTTTCCCAATCCTCGCCTTCAGTGTTGAATATGGGAGGATCCTCAAGAATCACACCGGCGATGTTCCCACCGCCGTAGGCTGCTACATAGGCAGCTGTGATGGCGCCGTTTGAATGTCCCGCAACAACCGTCTTCTCGCAGATGACATTATCTATAAACCAAATAAGGTCGTCGCCGTTGACATTAAGATAATAGAGGCTTTCGTCATGAGTTGACTCTCCATGCCCATAAACATCGACCGCATAGATATGCCAATTCTCGGAAAGTTCCGGCATCAGTGTTGCGTAACTCTCCCATATGCCACCCTGACCGTGGATCAGAAGAAGAGCGGGTTTATCATTAACTACCTCTCCATAATTAATCACGCTACCGCTCGGAAGCGTAACCTGTTTTTCTTCTGCTGAAACCTTTGCCAAGGCCTTTTCATATTTATCATACCAATGAATGTTTCTGTACCAAAAAACACCAAATGCAATAATTGCTACAACTATAATTGTAAGTACAACAATTCCTATGATCTTTATAGCCTTTTTCATGACAACCTCCTGTGTAATCTTGTATTTATACAGGAATTGTAATGTATGGTTGTCAAATCATCCACCAATCATACTTGTCAAAAAATGTTCTCATTTGTTATGTTTGGTTGCATCTCTTCTGTCATTTCCGGAAAATCAAATGTATAGCAACATTCTGTCTCATTACGAATACTCTTGTCTGATATTTCCTTATATCCTTAATTTCCATACCATCATCGTCCTAATCACTGCAAGTTATTTCCTAATGAATCCTTCATCGTTCAAGGGCATCGCCTCCGATACATATCGCTCCACTCTCATATGCAGATCATATTTATCTCGAAGAGCAGTAATTGTTTTCATCATTGGCGAAGTATGATGAACATCAATCGCTTCCTGATTTTCCCACGCGTCAATAAGCAGAACTGTCTCAGGATCATTCATAGGATAGAAATACTCATACCGAATATTTCCCATTTCAGCACGTATTTTATCGGCTGTTCCGCTTTTTTCCATTTCCTCGGCAAATGACCGCGCATTGCCATTTGAGCCTGTATAGTAAATATTAACCGTAATCATTCTCATTCCTCATAAAACTATATAATCAAATATAAATCTTACAATTCCTTATAATACGGACATATATTTTCATAATGCCCGTCTTTCATACCATTCGTTTCCGTTCTTGAAATCGCAAGCCATGCCTTTTTTTATGAAACCTGCACATCCTTGTTATTAGAGATAGCACAGCAAATATGCTCCTGTTCCAGATTATCTTTATTTACTCTGATATAATCCATATAGGCATCCTCCCTCTTACAAATCAAATATGCTCATCTGCCGATATTTCTCCGGCAGTTCATTCATGAAGTCAAAACATTCATCCGGACTTGAAAGAATCCCATTCTCTTTGCATATCCTTTGAAAAATCTTCATCAGCTCTTTTGCTTTCGGACTTGGCAGCTCATAAGCGTTGCCATATCGCTTTATATACCGCTCTTTCATCCCCGGAAAGTGCTTGTCAAGAGCGGCATAATAATATTCCCTGTCACCTTCCCGAAGCGTGAGACCCATTCCAAAATCAATGATACCCTTTACCCCAACGCGGACGCACTCATTTAGAATCGCTGTGATATTCTCTTCAGTATCGTTGATGAACGGCAGGATTGGCGTAAGCCATACAACTGTCGAGATCCCTCTTTCCTGCATTTTCTCAAGGACTTCAATGCGTCGTTTCGTGTTGCAGACATTTGGTTCCAATATCTGACACAGTTCATCGTCATAGGTTGTAAGAGTCATCTGTACAACACATTTGGCACAGCGGTTTATTTCCTCTAACAGGTCAATATCCTGAAGGATCCTATCCGATTTTGTCTGTATCGCCGCTCCGAAGCCATATTCTTTGATTATCTCCAAGCATTTTCTTGTAAGCCTTAACTTTTCCTCACAGTGCATGTACGGATCAGACATAGCCCCTGTTCCGATCATGCATTTTTTTCTTTTCGATTTCAGGGCTTTTTCCAGCAACTCCGGCGCATTCTGTTTGACCTCTATGTCTTCAAAGGGATGCGTAAACTGATAACACCTGCTGCGGCTGTCACAATAAATACAGCCGTGGGAGCATCCCCTGTATATATTCATTCCATAATGTCCGCCGCTTCCAGTGAGGATCCCTTTCGCATCCACAAAATGCATATAGTCATCCCTTCTCTCCATTATAATCAGCCAAGGGGTATATATCTCCTTGGCTTAAAATCTTGCTACTCCACCGGGAAACAAGCCTCTGTTACAAATTCATCAGGATTCTTCGTCTGAGCTGGACTTACATGATAAATATTGAACATATGTCCGTTCATCTTATAACCATTTGCTTTGATCCATGATGCAACTGTGGCATATGCTTCACCCATTTGATCGTAGCTCCTGCTTGTGTCAAGTATAGGATAAACTTTTTTTAATTTTTTTGCTCAAGTTTCCTATACTCCTCGTCCAATGCCTGCTCTTACCATTCATCAAACTCATCCATATTATAGTATAACCTATAATGAACCGTATGCGAAGATGAAATTTTAAGATTTTTCATTCAATCTATAGACACAACCTTATGCACATCATCACATTTGAATACGATTTCTATGCGGTCTTCCCCATATACAAGCACTTTATCAATGATCTCCTTCAGCACTTCTGCGTCGTACTCATCACCAATCACCGGCAAAACCTTATACTCCATATCTTCTATATCGACCGAATCGTCCATAGATATTAATTTATCATCTATATTCGCTATCACCTCCTTATTGTTCTGACGCTCCCTCAAATAGCTTTCCTTAGAAATATCGCCTGCTCGATACCTCTTATAAAGACCTATTACAGAGTTTTCAATCCTCTCTTTTTCGCTCATAAGATTCTCACGGGATGGTGAACTACCTTTTTGAATGTCTGTAACAACATGCTCCTGCTCTCTTACAAGCATATTACAATACTCTTTCGTTGCTTCTAAGACAGCCTTTTTTGCCTCATCTGCATTGATTCTCACTGTATCACACCTTTTATCGCCTCCCATATTTTGCATAACGCATGTATAACCCTTACTCCATGAGCCACACTTCATTTTTCTCCCACAGTATCCACAAGTAAAAAGATTCAATCCGTTCCGTCTGGTGGTTTTCTGTCTATTAATGCATCGCTTTCTGCCATTAACAGCCTCATTTGCTTTTTCAAACTCTTCCTTTAAAACAATCGCCGGTAATCCGCCTTCAACAATGCTCCAATCCTCCTTTTTTCTTAAAACGCATTTCTTGTTGTCACCGAACCCACGAATCTCGTGCTTGTTTTGTATCAATACTCCTATATATGCCTCATTCCTTACAATCCAGTATAGAGCATCCTTATCCCATAAATCGTCTCCCATATCACGGTATAATTTATAATTACACTTTCTTTTTTGAACACTCGTTCTTGTGGGAACCTTTCGTTCATTAAAATCACGTGCAATGGACATGAAGCTCTCACCGGACGATACTCTGGTAAAAATCTCCCTGATATATGGAGCTACATCTTCATCAATCACAAGTTTATGCTTATCGTACTTATCCTTCTTATACCCATAAGGAGTATATGCAGCTGTATATTCGCCGTTTATGTTCCGGTTTCTTCTCGCAGATTTGACTTTTCTTGATAAGTCCCTGCTGTATAACTGATAAATCAGATTTCTAAAAGCCACATCCATACCCCCAGTCATACCGCAGTTCTTGTTGCTATCGTAATTATCATTAACCGAAATAATCCGTATTCCCATAGTAGGAAATACGAATTCAAGATAATTTCCAACTTCAATATAGTCCCTACCAAGCCTTGAAAAGTCCTTAACAAGAATACACTCAAACTTGCCTTCGCCTGCATCCGAAAGCATTTTTTGAAAATTCTCACGATTCTTAAAAGCTGTACCGGAAAAACCATCATCAAAGTATTCAACAACCTTCGCATCTTTGTATTCCTTAGATTGTGCTATATAATCGTAAAGGAGTGCTCTTTGCGATGTAATGCTGTTGCTTTCACCTTTTATTCCTGCTTTGACATCTTCATCCGCCAAAGAAAGGCGTATATAAAAAGCCACAGTCCTAATTTTCATCTTTCCACGCTCTCCTTTCATCAATCAGTTCTGAAAGCTTTAAAAGTTTATCATTAAACTTTAGCACTACCTCCAATTCTCCATCATTGACAAATACCTCTTTTACCAGTGCATCCACCATTTCTCTTGATAAATTCCTTTTTCTTTTGTATTTATCAATTAAAACCTTAACCTCGGTTCTATCAAGAGGAGATTGCTTCGTATCTTCAAGAACCCTCTCATATTCCTTTAATGCTCCATTAAGAGTCTCAAGCCTTTCAGAATATTCGGTTGTAAGCACACGATATTTCTCCTCATTGATTAAGCCATCACGAAGATCAACATACAGACCGGACTTTAATGATGCCGTTTTCGTAATCTCCAGTTTTGAAGCCTGAATCTTTCCGCTAAGCATCTTAATATGCCTGTCTGCCTCCTTTGAATGATTGAGTTTTTCAAGCACTATATCCAAGTCAAGAAGTTCCTGCATTTCCTCTTTTATGACCTGAAGAACAGTTTGATATGCTTTTTCCTTTGGATAGTTCCTACAATCGCATACACCTACCCCATAACGTGCTTTTCTGCCACAAACATAGTATCTTTTTGTACCATGATCGGTCCAATCATTCATTGCAGAACCACATTTTCCGCAGCGAATGATTCCTCCAAGATAATTTTCCTCCCTTCTCTTTGTTTTTCTATGTTTTGGCTTGATCTTCAATATTTCCTTATATTCCTCCTCCGTAACCAAAGCTTCATGATTGTTTTCTATCACAATCCACTCTTCTTTAGGAACTGTACGCCTTTTCTCATGTCTATACAGACACATAGATTCCTTTCCCGCAATATAAGTTCCTCTATAAACAGGATTATTGATAATATGGTTAAGCATATCCGTACTCCAGCCTAAATTCGGTTTCCTTTCCAATATCTCAGGCTTATTCCGATACTGATACCGATAAGGTG